>FWWM01000956.1_pt1 | contig 92559 bp, 78 predicted proteins | sample 2228351 | NCBI WGS metagenome assembly FWWM01 (sample SAMEA103939774, study PRJEB20133) | metagenome | reverse complement strand
CCACGCGGTCACGACGCTCGATCAGATACACAAGCACCGCACAGGGCTGGGCGGGGAGAGCAATCGCTTCCCCCTGAAGGTCATAGATCATGCAAAAGGGAGGAAAGGGAGATGGCTTGGGGTATTTTTCAAGAGATAACAGATATTCGTGTTGTTTTTGCGTGGGTCCGTGTCTTTGGAATCATGATTCTAGTGATTGCCCTCGTGATTGCCCTCGGAACAGGAGGAGCAATCGCCCAGACGTTTGACAGCGGTTCTACTGGTGCAGACGGCGCTTTGGATTTTTCTAGCTCGCCGCCAGGAACAGTTATTGATTTTGATCCCACTACCTTTAATCCTCTAATCCTCCACTTGATCCGGATGGTGATAGTGTCTACCACTTCACCACCATCACCATTCCTGCCAATGTCACTGTCCGGTTCCGTGCTGATAGAGCGGGATCAGCGCCGATACACTGGCTAGCCACAGGGGCGGTGATCATTGACGGAATTCTGGATTTGAACGGGGAGGATGGACATGCTAGCTCAGCGGTTACTCCACGGATTCCATCAATTCCAGGCCCCGGAGGTTTTGCCGGGGGAATCGGTGGGAGGACATCGAATACATCGGCGCAATCAGGCTTTGGCCCAGGAGCAGGGTGTGCTGCTAGTTCTGCTGCAGGAGGATCAGCAGGGTACGCAACAAGTGTACCCCAATCTGGACTTAACTGCTCTGGTGGCTTCAGCTATGGAAATGCTTTTTTGTTACCACTGATCGGGGGATCTGGAGGCGCTGGAGGAGGTGGTACCGATCCTACTTCAAACGGAACAGGTGGTGCTGGTGGCGGTGCCATTTTGATTGCGAGTTCGGTCTCGATTAGAGTTAATGGTACAATCCAGGCCAATGGAAGACGTAGTGGCCCGTGTTGTAGTGGTGGCTCAGGCAGCGGAGGAGCCATTCGACTTGTGGCCCCTGCAATCAGTGGAGGTGGATCACTCAGCGCGGCTGGAGGAAGTGGAGGAGGAGCTGGAAACTGGCCTGGTAGTATGGCCGCATACGTCTCGAAGCCTTCCAGAACACCTTTATTGGATCGACTAATGGAGATGCCCGAGCGACGACGCTCCTCCCCGATCCGATTCTTATCACGACGAGTCCTCTTCCAGCAATCCGTATTCTCAGTATCGGTGGGGTAGCGGTTCCGGCAAATCCTAGAGGACTCTTTGATCCGGTTGATGTGACGATCAACACTGCTCAATCGGTAGATATTCAACTCGAGGGCCAAAACATTCCGACCGGTACGATGGTCACTGTGACCGTGGTGAACGAAACAGAAGGTTCCATAGTTGTCTCCTCTTCTCCACTTGCTGGAACCGACGAGCTTTCTGCTGCTACCGCAAATGTGACCATCCCGGCGGGCTTCTCGCGGATTTTCACCCATGCGGAATGGTAGCCAAAGGAGCAACGATGATATTATACGGTATCTTAGGGATCTTGTTCGGTAGTATGTTTGTCATCCAGAGTGCTCTTGCTGCGAGTGTTGTCAAATATCCTCTACCTCCTCCCTCAACGATCACTCGGGTCGCACCTCCTGGTATCACGCCATTGGCTCCAAAGCTTGTCGAACCGAAAATTGCCTTTGATACCAATGTTCGGGTGAATGCTAATCCGATGACCCTTACGCAGCCACAGGTGGAACCAAGTGTTGCCTCTAATCCAATGAATCCTTTACAGCTTGTCGCTGGATTTGCCGATGCTCTCGATGATCCAGTGGTCTTTGATTTTACACCGGGGATCCCTCGGAGTATCGATGGCGGTCGTACATGGTCTGCTCCAATCGGAGGAGCCATTGTGCCAGATCCACCCGGTTTTCAGTGGGGGAGTCGAACCCTGGCAACGCATCTGGCTGCCGGGGATTCGGCGGTTGCTTGGGGAATAGGCGATACGGTCTACTTCAGCACCCTCGGTTTTCACGACAACCGGTCTCCGCCAAATAATAACTGTGCCAGTGGTGGACTGTATGTGTACCAGTCCGATGACGGCGGAAATAGCTGGACTCTGCCAGCCAACGGACCAGCTATCTCTAATACCCAGAATGTTTTTCGAGATAAAGAATATATTGCTGCCGATGCGAATCCAGAGAGTCCTTTTGCGGGAAACCTCTATATGGTTTGGGATGATGATGTTTACAGCGGTTGCCCGCAGGACTTTGGCGTCAATTTTCTCCGAAGAGACATTAGCTTCTCGGTCTCCTCCGATGGCGGAGCAACCTGGTCCGAACCGATGGTGCTTGCGACTGGTTGTCTGGTAACACCAGTGCCAGCGGTGGCAGCAAATGGTGATCTCTTTGTGGCCTGGTATGACTGTAATCAAGGGATCCGGCAGATGGTAAGCAAATCAATCGATGGAGGCCTCTCTTTTGGGCCAGCGGCGCCGGCCGCTTCGAATTTGACACCTCCACCCAATCCATTGATTGGCTCCGCATTTCGTGTCAATGCGGCCTTGCCAGCCATTGCCACTGATCCGACCAATGCGAATCATGTCTATGTCACCTGGTCGAGCGACAATGGATCCAGCCAAACCGATGTCTTTGTGAGCCGTTCCCTCGATGGAGGGATCACCTGGAGCGCCACACCGGTGCGGGTGAATGACGATTCACCAGGTAATCCACGGGATCAGTTCTTTCCCTGGATTGCGGTCAGCGCTGAGAGCATTGTATGCGTTATGTGGGGGGATGATCGCTTAGATCTGGTGAATCCTGGTGGGAAACTGTATGACATCTTTATGGCTGAGTCAATCGATCAGAGAGGCAGTTTTGGTCCCAATATCCGGGTGATACCGTCTCTTCTAATCCAGACTTTGATGGATTTGATGGCACCTTTATTGGAGATTATTTTGGGCTATCCATGTCTGGAGTACCGGTGTGGGATGATACGCGTAGCGGGAATCAGGATATCTTTGGCGCTTCCGTTACAGGTGACCTTGATGGAGATGACATAGCGGACAATATAGACAACTGCATTAACGTTGCAAATCCCGGTCAGGAAGATTTTGATACGGATGGGCAGAGCGATGTCTGTGATCCGGATGATGATAATGATGGACTTCCGGATGAGTTTGAGGTGGCGAACGGGCTTAATCCCTTCGATTCCGGGGATGCAATGCAGGATAGTGACTTTGATAGCCGCACCAATCTGGAAGAATTTGCGGATGGCACCGATCCCCAAAATGCGGATAGCGATGGCGATGGGATGGAGGATGGGGCAGAGATCGCTGCCGAACGAGACCCCTTGATGCCGGATATTCTTGTGACCTTGCATACTGGCCTTAACCTCTTTTCTCCTCCAGTAGAGCCCAGCTCTGACCTTACCTCTGCAGATGTGGCCACCCAATTAGGGCCAGCGATCTCCAGTATCACATGCGTAGATCTGGACACCGGCACGTTGGAGACTACGACGATGGAGAATGGCCTTCCGCAGGGAACAGAGTTTCCCATTACAGATGGAGAAGGTTATCTCATAGAGATGACCCAGGAGCAGGAGGTGCTCTGGAGTAGATTGTTTTCCAGTGTCACACCCGCGCTCCCGGTTGGACTCAATCTGGTCGGGTTTCCTGCTGCCCCGCCTGGGCTCAAGGTATTTCTCCTGTTACAAACTCTGGGAGATGCGGATACCGTAGCTAGTATTCAGCATTTCCATCTTGATACTGGGCGCTTTGAAACCGCGACCTACTACAACGGCCAACCAGTGGGGAATAACTTCCCTATCCAGCGGGGCGAAGCGTATCTCATCTCGATGAAACAGGCTGTGGATGACGTGAACTTACCCGAAGCGCCGGGAGTGACGATTACCAGCCCGTCACGGAATGCGATGTTAGACACCGTAAGTATCGATGTGACTGGAACTGTCAGTGATCCCAATACCCAGGTGATGGTGAATGGAGTAGTAGCAAGCGTTAATGGCAATCATTTCCTGGCTACTGGTATACCGCTGGAGCTGGGAGTGAATACGCTAATGGTTGTGGCGGAGGATGCGCAGGGGTTGCAGGGGATAGCAACCATCCGGGTGCTTCGAGAAACTCCCTAGGGCATATTCAGGAGAGAGCTTTGGCATAGCAAAGTTGCTTGAAAAATATGGATATCCTGGGAGTCGAATGGACAACCCTCCGCTGCGCTCCCGAAGCAGAGCGAAGGGAAGTCATCTCGTCATCTGGGAGTCGAATTCCGAAATTCCGAAATTCCGGGGACACTATATGTAATGCTTACCTTTGCGGTGGCGCCGATATAGCGTTTTCGCCTGGCCAGGATCGCATGAGGGGTGACACCACCGGGCCTTCCCAATCTTGAGGAGATCCCGTCCGACGGTCAGGTAGATCCGATCGCACGAGGGGTGGCACCCCCGGACCTTCCCCATCGCCTCACCCAGCAAGGCAATCGCCAACCGCTGATCGTTTTCTGTTCAGACTGGCAAACCTTCAGACCTTTGGGATGCGACGGGTTTTCTGCGGAAGCTCATCGAGGCGTTGTGGCCTATCCTTCAGCGGCAGAAGCCAGAGAGTAAGAGGGAGTCCAAGCAGAAATACGTATGGTATCCCCGGATTTACGGATTTAGCGGATTTACGGAGTTAAGAAATATGTATGGTGTCCCCAGATTTCCTGTCCCCAGATTTCCCAGATTTCCAGGGTTTTAAGTAGCCAAATTCTATCGGAATATGCCCTGTCTGGAAAGAGTGCATAGAAAAGGTGCGAAGAGCACAATTTTTAGTTGACGAGCCTGCCTAAAAACTGCTATAAGCCATAGTAATCCAGGCGAGAGAGCTTGTTATTGTCGAAAATTCTCTGGTAAGGTTGTTTATGAGGATCTTCTAAAGGAGAAAAACAGTACCTGGTTGTGCAGAAAGAGGAGGGAAGGGGATATGAAAAGAAGAACCAGTCGGAAAGGAATCGATCGCAGAACATTTCTTCTTACGATGAGTATGGGAGGAGCAGGTTTAACCCTCTCCTCCCTCTTTCCACGGCAGAGCATGGCCCAGGAAAAGACGCTCCGCTTTTTAACTCCAGAGGCTGATCCTACACAAATTACAGTCTGGAAGAAACTCTTTGCCGCTTTTGCTCAGGAAAAATCAGGGGTAACCGTCGAAGGGGAATTCACCAAATGGGATGATATTGTCAAAAAGCTAGCGACCGATATTGCGGTGAAAAATCCTCCGGAACTGGTAGCCGGAGGGAGCAATCCTGCCTTTACCTATGAACATTTCAAACGCGGCTACCTGCAAGAGATGTCGAAGATAATAGAGGCCATCGGGAGAGAGAAGCTGGATGCTATCGCTCTCGAGGCCTGGAATGTTAATGGAGATCAAATTGCCATTCCGTATGGGGCCCAGGGACCGGTGCTCTGGTATCGGAAGGATATTCTGGCGGAGAAGGGGTTGCAACCCCCAAAGACCTGGGATGACTATCGGGTGGTGGCGGAAAAGACCACTGATCCGAAAAAAGGGATCTATGGAGCAGTCTTTCCCTATGGTCGTACCTGGAATACCGATATCCAGGTGTCTATCTCGATCTGGAGTAATGGCGGGTTTATTTTTGACGAGAAACTCAACGTGGTTTTTGATTCTCCAGAAACGCATGAAGCACTGAAATATTACAAAGAGATGGCCCGGTTTTCCCCTCCAGATGCCGGGACGTATGGTTTCCGTGAGGCGAGTAATGCCTTTGTCTCCGGAAGTTCGGTCACCACCTTCTACTGGGGGAGAGTCCTCTCCCATCTCCATCAATCTGCTCCCGAACTGGTGAGCAAGAGTGGAACAGTGCCTATTCCCTATAGCAAAACGCCTCGCACTGCTCTCCATTATGATGAGGTATTTCTCTATAAAACGCCACGGACTCCGGAAGCAGAAGAGCTGGTCAAGTTTATGTTTACAGATACCTGGCTGAAGGAAATCCTCTGGACTGTCCCTGGCCATGTCGTTCCGACGAAAAAAACGCTTCTAGCAACCTATTTAGAACATCCCTGGCTCAAAGAGAGCCCAGACATTGCCAAAGCGCTCTCCGAGGTCCCTACTTACGGTATCAGCGATGTAAAGGAGTCTCCCCATCATCCTTTCAATTACAAATGGGCTGCTGTAAGTGGCAATCGCATACTGGCGGATTGTGTCCAGCGGATTATTATTGGCGGTGAATCGATTCCTCAGGCGGTCTCCTGGGCCCATAAACGGATGGAAGAGGTCACGGCAAACATGTAAGGAAGACAAAAGGGGGATACGCGGGTGAAAAAGCTTCGTCTACAGGACAATACCCTGGGTCTGGTGCTCATCCTGCCGAGTGTGCTCCTTTTTCTCGGTCTACTCCTCTACCCTCTCTGCTATGTAGTCTATACCAGCTTTTTCGCCCGTCATCTGCTCGCACCGGAAGGGGATTTCGTCGGTCTGAAAAATTATCTCGACCTTTTCCGGGATAGTGAGTACTGGAAAGCCCTGGGGCGGAGTATCTTCTGGGCTGGAAGCACGGTGAGTCTCCAGACCGTGCTGGGCACCGCCGTCGCCCTTTTGCTTCATCAGGCTTTCACCGGACGTTCTGTCGCCCGTGGCTTGATTCTCTTTCCCTATATGGTTCCCATTATCTCAGTCACTCTGACCTGGACCCTGATGTATAGTGTCCTCTACGGGGTTATCAATTATCTCCTGTTAGAGGCCGGTTTGATTCAGGCACCAGTGGCCTGGCTTGCCTCCGTGCAAAGTGCTATGGCCAGCGTGGTGCTCGTTGGGGTGTGGAAATATTTTCCTTTTGTGGTGATCGTGGTCCTGGCCCGGCTCCAGACCATTCCTCAAGATCTCTACGAAGCGGCTCGGATCGATGGAGCTAGTCGCTGGGCGCTTTTTACGGATATTACGCTCTCCCAACTCCGGAATGTCCTCTTTATCATCATCTTGCTCCGCAGTATCTGGATGTTCAATAATTTTGAAGTCATTTTCCTCCTGACCGGTGGAGGACCGCTCCGGGCAACCATGACTCTCCCGATCCTGGTTTATGAAGAAACCTTTGGCGCCTATAACCTGGGCAAGGGGGCAGCTATAGCTACCACCATGTTTTTGTTTCTCTTGCTGGTTATGACGCTCTATTTCCGTCTGTTTAAGCGCGAGGAGGGTATCTAGTGAGAAGGGTATCTTATGAGACCAGACAGACCCTTTTTCTCCTCAGTTGCTATCTCCTGACCGTCCTTATCCTGGTGGTGGTCTGCTTTCCACTGTACTGGATGCTTATTACCTCTCTTAAACCCTTAGATGAAATCTTTGATGTCCCTCCCACTCTGTTCCCCGCGCAGTCTACACTGACAAACTATGTCAACCTTTTCCGTATAACCGATTTCGGACGCCTTTTCCTTAATAGCCTGAAAGTCTCTACGGGGACGACTATCCTCGCTCTCCTGGTGGCTACCCTGGGCGCCTATAGCCTGACCCGGTTTGAGTATCCAGGACGGGAACTATTCAGCCGCACTATTCTCTTTGCCTATATGTTTCCTGGCGTCTTGATGATTATTCCCCTGGTCGTCATCTTTTCCCAATTAAGACTCACCAATACCCATAGCGGATTAATCCTGGCCAATACCACCTTTGCCCTGCCTTTCTCTCTCTGGGTTCTCCGTTCTTTTTTTCAGGGTATTCCGCTGGATTTGGAAGAAGCAGCCATGATTGATGGAGCCGGACGCCTGGGGGCGTTCCTGGATGTGGTGCTTCCTCAAGCTATGCCTGGAATTATCGCTACCGGGATTTTCACCTTTATCTGGTCCTGGAACGAATATCTTTTTGCGCTTATTCTGATCTCTACCGAATCGTTAAAAACCTTACCGCCAGGGATGATGAACTTTATTTCGGCGACCAATATTGACTGGGGACTGGTGATGGCGGCCTCTGTCCTGGTTACTCTGCCTATGGCTATTGTCTTTATGTTTGTGCAGAAACATCTCGTGACGGGAATTGGGGCTGGAGGTGTGAAAGGATAGCAGGAGAGGAGTGACATGGCAAGTGTTCGGTTAGAAGGTGTGACCAAGATGTTTGGTCATCGGGTGCTGGCAGTGGAAAATGTCGATCTGGAGATTAAAGATCAGGAGTTTGTTACGCTCGTAGGCCCGAGCGGTTGCGGAAAATCAACCACCCTGCGTATGATTGCGGGCCTGGAACGACCAACACAAGGCCATATCTATTTCAATGACCGCGTGGTGAATGATGAAGAACCCCGTGACCGTAATGTGGCCATGGTCTTCCAAAGCTATGCACTCTATCCGCATCTCGATGTCCGAGGGAACCTCGAGTATGGGCTCAAAAAACGACGGGTTCCTCGCGAAGAGCGGAACCGACGGGTAGAGGCTATTGCCCAACTCCTCCAGATCGAAAGCCTATTGGACCGTAAACCGCGGGAGCTTTCCGGTGGACAACGACAACGGGTTGCCTTGGGTCGAGCCATTATTCGTGAACCAGAGGTCTTTCTGCTCGATGAACCCCTCAGTAATCTCGATGCCAAACTCCGGGTCTATATGCGGGCAGAGCTGATCAAGCTCCATCGCTCTATTAAAACGACCATGATTTATGTGACCCATGATCAACTCGAAGCGATGACCATGTCCGACCGGATCGTCATCATGTATCAAGGACGGATTCAGCAAGTAGGTACCCCTGCTGAAGTCTATAATCACCCGGTGAATCGCTTTGTGGCCGAGTTTATCGGCACTCCACCGATGAATTTCCTCCGCTGTCGGCTACAAAGCGAACATGGTGTCCTTACCCTTTCCCATCCACTCTTTGCTTTTCCTCTTCCTCTTCCGGTGCGTGCAAAGCTGGAGCGGCTTCCGCTCGCCCAGGAAATACTGCTCGGCATCCGACCTGAAGATATTCTTATTTTAGAAAAACAGGAAGAACACGCCCTTCCGGCTACTATCTCGGTCGTGGAACTGACCGGACCGGAGCAGATTGTCTACTGCAATGTGGGAGAAGAGACTCTGGTGGCTCGGGTAAACCCCGATCAGCCTCTGTCGGTCCAGACCTCTGTGTATGTCTGGTTCAATATGGCCAAGATGCATCTGGTACGACCTGATACCGATGAGGTGGTGTGGTAAATTTCCGTCGGAAGAGAGCATTTGAATGAACGTGGGGCTTTATGGTATAATGAATGATCGGATAAATGATCCCCTCTGAGAGGATCACACAGTGTTCAGTATAGAAGAAAAGGAGGTCTCGGTATGCAGATCGAATTAGTCTACTGTGCTGCCTGAAACTATACTCCTCAGGCAGTTGCCTTGAGTAAAGATATTCTGGAAACCTTTGGGCAAGCCATTGATTCGCTCACCCTGGTTCCCTCTGATGGGGGACGGTTTGAGATTAGTGTAAATAAAGAGCTGATCTATTCCAAACTACAGACGGGAAGTTTTCCTGAACACAAAGAGATTATCGACAAGATTCGCACAAAGCTTTAGTCCTAAAGCGGGATGTGTCCTTCTGAAGCCTGTCCCGAGCAGAGCGAGGGAACTCGACGAAGAATCTCGTTTGGGGAAGATCAAAGACTCCAGATGAGCTTCTTCCTCCTGGTCATCTCTCCGAGGGCCTGGACAGAGGGAATCCCACCTGCCGTCAAGCCGCCGCAGGCGGCTTGACTTTGCTTATACCGATTATCTCATGAAACATCGGCAATAAGGACCGATGATCGTTTTCAATGCGGTATTATCAACCCGAAATCCACATTCTGCAATCCGCAATTGGTATTAGACCACCAGCCGCTCCCGCACCCGTTCCATAACATGAGCTAACGAATTTTTGGCCTCGGGGAGGTGTGAAGTGACTTTCCAGAAGAGAGGCACAAAGCTCTCCCAGGAGTCCAGGATCACTTTAGCCCAGGGACTTCCAGTGAGATGAGCATGTCTCTGCACCAGAGTATGGAGCGTAAGCAGGTCTTCCTCCGACTGGAGTCGCTCAATAGTCACCATATCCGGATTGTACCGCTGCGGAAAGTGGTCATGCTCATCGAGTACATAGGCAATCCCGTTGGACATGCCCGCTCCAAAGTTCTTACCGGTTTCCCCGAGGACCACCGCTACTCCTCCGGTCATATATTCACACCCATGATCTCCGATCCCTTCTACGACTGCAACAGCACCACTATTGCGGACACAGAACCGTTCACCCGCTCGACCGGCTGCAAAAAGGCTCCCACCGGTTGCTCCATAAAGGACCGTATTCCCCATAATGATATTCTGATGCCAGGCAAAACGGGCTTCGAGAGGAGGGGTAAGGATAATTTCCCCTCCACCCATCCCCTTTCCCACATAATCATTTGCTTCACCTTCTAGAAAGAGTCGCATCCCTTCAATACAGAAGGCTCCAAAGCTTTGACCGGCACTCCCCTGAAACCGGAGTTCTACCGTCCCTTTCGGAAGCCCCTTATTGCCATATTTGAGAGCGATAGCACCAGCCAGAGTAGCCCCGACGGTCCGGTCTGTGTTGCGAATCTCATAAAAGAGTTTTACTGGACAACCATCCTCTAACGCCGGTTTTGCATCGGTCAGAATCTGCCGATTGAGCGTGGATTTCTCCGGCCGATTATTCGCGGGAACCATCACTCGGCGAGGCTTGGTGCCACTTTGATCCGGATTAGCCAGTATAGGGCTGAGATTCAAAGTATGCGCTTTGCGATGCTCTGGAGAACGGGTATTGACCTGGCGAAGCAGATCGCTTCGACCGATAATCTCTTCCAGTTTTCGGACTCCCAGGCTGGCCAAAATTTCGCGTACTTCCTGAGCCACGCAATTAAAAAAGTGGATCACCATTTCTGGTGTACCGGTAAACCGGGCACGGAGCTCCTCTTTCTGCGTGGCCACTCCTACCGGGCAGGTGTTCAAATGACACTGACGAGCCATGATACAGCCAGTGGCAATGACTGGCGCAGTGCCAAACCCATATTCATCTGCCCCTAAAATAGCCGCGATCACCACATCACGTCCGGTCTTCATCCCTCCATCGACGCGTAAAGTGACCCGTCCACGTAGATCGTTCAGTACCAGCACTTGCTGGGTCTCACTGAGACCAAGTTCCCAGGGCACGCCGGCATTTTTGATTGAACTGATCGGCGAAGCCCCGGTTCCTCCATCATGTCCGCTGATCTGAATCACATCAGCATATCCTTTTGCTACTCCCGCTGCAATAGTCCCTACCCCAGCTTCTGCAACGAGTTTGACGCATACTTTAGCTGATGGATTCACCTGTTTGAGATCATAGATCAATTGAGACAGGTCTTCGATACTGTAGATGTCGTGATGCGGCGGAGGAGAGATCAACGTCACACCAGGTACCGAATGTCGAATCCGGGCAATATGCGGAGCTACCTTGAAGCCTGGAAGCTGTCCGCCTTCACCCGGTTTAGATCCCTGAGCCATTTTAATCTCTAACTGTTCTGCTCGAGCTAAATACTCTGGTGTCACCCCAAATCGACCGGAGGCCACCTGTTTGGTCTTACTGTTGGCCGAGTCGCCATTGGGAAAGGGATGAAACCAGTCTGGATCTTCTCCCCCTTCTCCGGTATTGCTTTTCGCACCGATACGATTCATAGCAATAGCGATAGTCCGATGTGCTTCTGGACTCAGTGCTCCCAGGGACATAGCCTGGGTAGTAAACCGGCGTCGAATGCTCTCCACTGGTTCGACCTCCTCGATCGGTATGGGTGTCCGCTCGACAAAAGTGAAGAGATCACGGAGAGCGAGGGGAGCCCGGGTGTTGACCAGTTCGGCATAGCGTTTATAGTCTTCATAGCTCCCGGTCGCTACGGTTTTATGCAAGGCCTTCACTACATCTGGACTAAAGGCATGCTGTTCCCCCTGTTTGCGGAAACGATAAAAACCCGCATCAGGCAATCGCTTTGGAGGAGGGTTGCCATAGGCTTCGCTATGGCGTAACAGGACATCGGTAGCCAGCTCTTCTAAACCTATCCCTTCGATTTGAGAGGGTGTTCCAGCAAAATAGCGATCAATCACCGACGTATTCAGACCAATTGCTTCAAAAATCTGGGCTCCTTGATAACTGCTCATGGTCGAGATACCCATTTTCGACATGATTTTCAGTAATCCCTTGTTGATTACACTCCGATAATTCTCCAGCGCTTTGCGAAAGGAGAGGTCTTTCAATTCTTCATCCTCTTCCAGGACCAGTTTGATAGTCTGAAAAGCCATATAGGGATTCACCGCTGCCGCACCATAGCCAAGGAGGGTGGCAAAGTGATGTACTTCCCAGGCGTCCCCTGTCTCGGCAATCAGGTCCGCTCGCATGGCCTGCCCGGTACGGATCAGATGATGAGTGATACCACTGACCGCCAGGAGCATGGGGATGGGGGCCTGTTCCTTATTCACCTCTCGATCACTGAGGATCACAATCGATTTTCCCCGGGCAATCGCCTGATCGACCTGATTAAAAAGCCTCTGCAAGGCTTTTTCGAGTCCTGTAGGGCCATCGGCGACAGGAAACACTGCGGAGAGGGTTATAGAGTCAAAGGCGGGATCAGAATTGGCACGCAGTATTTCCAGTTCATGGTTGAAGAGAATGGGTTGTGCAAGCCGGATCAGATGCGCGTGCTCTGGACTTTCTTCCAGCATACTGGGACGACGCCCAATGTAGGTATTTAAAGACATGACTAACTCTTCACGGAGAGAATCGATAGGCGGGTTGGTTACCTGAGCAAATTTTTGCTTGAAATAGGTATAGAGCGAACGCCTTTTTTGCGAGAGCACAGCGAGAGGGGTATCATCCCCCATAGACCCTACCGGTTCTTTCTTCTCCTTAAACATCGGGTTGAGGACATAGAGGAGTTCATCCGCTGTATACCCAAAGGCCTGTTGTTTGCGACGAAAGGCTTCCGGGTCTTCAATCTTATACTCGCCATTCGGTAACCAATCGGGCGTGTCTAGCGGTCGAATCCGACTGTGCACCCATTCTGTATAGGGCTTTTGTCGGGCCATCGTCGATTTGATCTCTTCATTCTTCCATACTCGACCCTGAGCTGTATCTACCGCAATCATCTGTCCCGGCCCCAATCGTCCCTTTTCTCTCACCATGCTCTGATCGATCTCCAGCACGCCGACCTCAGAGGCCATGAGGATGAGGCCATCATCGGTTATCACGTAACGGGCTGGACGCAGCCCATTTCGATCCAGCGTCGCTCCTACAATAATTCCATCGCTAAAGGCAATCGCGGCTGGACCATCCCATGGTTCGGAAAGACAGGCATGATACTGGTAAAACCCTTTCAACTCCGGATCCAAAGTTGTGATGTTTTCCCATGCCTCGGGGATCAGCATCATAAAAGCATGACGAATATCTCTCCCTGACCGCACCAGGAGTTCCACCACGTTGTCCAGATTAGCAGAATCACTCCCTTCTGGCATGATCACCGGTCGTAACTTCTGAATCTGCTGTCCCCATACTGGAGACTGTAATTCTGCCTGGCGAGCCCGCATCCAGTTCCGATTCCCGAGAAGGGTATTGATCTCCCCATTATGTCCCAGGGTGCGAAAAGGTTGGGCGAGAAACCAGTTCGGGAAGGTGTTGGTACTATAGCGCTGATGAAAAACGGCCAGGGCAGTCTCAAAAGCAGGATCCTGGAGATCAAGATAAAATTGAGGAAGCTGGGTAGCTACAAATAGCCCTTTGTACACAATAGTGCGATGGGAAAAGGAAGGAATATAACAATCAGCAATTCCTTCTGCCAGCAAACGATTTTCTATTTCTTTCCGTACCAGGTAGAGCAGGCGCTCATACTCTTCGCCGGTGCACCGATCTGGAGAACCTATCAGAACCTGCCGAATATCTGGCTGAGTATCTGCCGCTTTTTGTCCAAGCACGGCCGAGTTGACTGGCACCGTGCGCCAGCCCAGGATAGCCAGCCCATACCGCATCAGATATTCTTCAATCAAGGCTTGACACTTTTTTTGCGCTTCTGGATTCTGCGAGGGAAAAAAGATCATTCCTACCGCTAAATCCCGAGGATGAGAGAGATGGTGCCCCTGTTTATGTATTTCTTTAGTCAAAAGCTTATGCGGAATCTGGGTCAATACCCCCGCGCCATCGCCAGTTTTAGCATCAGCACTAACCGCACCGCGATGCGTGAGGTTGATCACCGCCTGTATCGCTTTTGTCAAGATCGCATGACTCGCCTGACCAGAGATGTTGGCGACAAAACCTACACCACAAGCATCATGCTCAAACTCTCGACGATATAAAAGATCTTTTGTTTCATATAGAGGGGGATATGCCATCTTTGTCTCTCCACCATATTGAAGTAAAACCTTCTCTGCCCATAGCTATATCCTAGCAGGGCAGCCCCATGCCAAAAGCTCAAGCCCGTTTGACGCATGAACAGCCAGATGCACTCTTACCCAGCATACACCGTCTTCTTTCGCCTTATCCGGAGAACATGTTTTTTTGCGTTTGCCGTTATTGAGCTACCTGGTGTGTAAACTGCTTACATAACCCGAATCGTCTATCCTTGTCAATGGTTTTTTGCCCTATTTCTAAGGATTCTCCCCTGAAATTGCATGCGCCGAATCTTATTTTGGATTCCTGGAGAGAAATTTTCTCTCTGACCGAAAATATTTCTCTCCAGATGCAAAAAATTTCATGATGGATCAATATTGACAACAGATTCATTTATTTACTATATACTAAAAGTAGAAATACGTTTAGAACTCATAGCTTAGCCGAGAAGTTAGCTTTCCCTTGCCCCTTTCCTGCCCCGTATTCCCTTTCCGTCCTGTAGGGAAGGAGTGTTTCTCCTTGGGGAATCGTGGGCTTTTGTAAAGGGCTAAAGTGTGAGGTTTGTGGTCTGAGTAAAAGGGTATGATGTCTGGAGAGTGCAAAAGGGTCTCGACCAGAATGTCGAAATATCGACAAGTATGTCCAGAAGAAAAAAGAAAGAGAGAGATGGGAACTTTTTGGGTTTTGTCTATCCCCCGGCAGGAGCTTTTTCTCGACAATCCTGTCCATGCCCAGGAAAAGTCTATACGACAGATGCCGAGAAGACTTTTATATAACTCGTTGATTTTTTTCTCCAGTTCTCCTCTTTCCCCTCTTTCCAGTCACCCCAAAGGTGCTGGCATATTCTTTGCCCCTCCCTAATAGGAAACATGCTATCCCCTACCGATTTCTCTCGGTATTTTGCCTATAAAACTCGGTATAGGTGAGTTGCTCTGCACAAAATGGAAAGTCTCTACCTGTTTTAGGTGGTGTTGCAAAGAGTTTCTCCTCTTTTCGGCACAGGACAGGTTTTGGACAAGATCGAAAAATCAGCCTGACAGGCTAATTTACCAATTTTGCGAGTCACGGTGGATTATCTTAGGGGAATGAACTCTTCTTCAGAGGTGGGTACGGATGGTACTGTATGAATCAGATCTCGCAAACCGTAACGACATTTATTCATCAGATTTCACAGAACATAACGGCAACGGCACAGGAATATGCTCTATCCAAGATATTAACTCCTCCCACTGCTCTAGACATTCGGCCAGGTGTGCGGGGGAAATTTTTTTGTGCAGGTGATAAAAAGCTCTACATTCGCGGTGTTACCTATGGCCCATTTCGTCCCAGTGCAGATGGAAGCGAATATCACACTCCTGTAACAATAGAACAGGACTTCAAGCAGATGGTTACCCATGGTATCAATGCGATCCGCACCTACACTGTGCCGCCACGGTGGGTACTTGATATTGCCCACCAGTATGGCCTTTACGTAATGGTAGGATTACCCTGGGAGCAGCATATCGATTTTTTAGGAAACAAAAGAAGGGCTCGGGATATTGAGCGACGAGTGTATGCTGGAGTCCGCTCCTGCGCTGGCCACCCCGCTATTCTCTGCTATGCTATTGGCAATGAAATTCCTGCCTCCATAGTCCGCTGGTATGGTCCGCGTCGCATAGAACGGTATCTCGAAAACCTGTACAGCACAGCAAAGACAGCCGACCCGGAAGGTCTGGTCACTTACGTAAATTTCCCTACGACCGAATACCTCCAGTTACCCTTCCTCGATTTTATGAGTTTTAATGTCTATCTGGAGACACCGGAAGGTTTTGAAGCCTATCTGGCCCGTCTGCAGAACATCGCTGGCGATCGTCCCCTACTCATGGCGGAGATCGGATTGGACAGCCGTCGCCATGGAGAGGATAAACAAGCCTCTGTCCTGGATTGGCAGATCCGTACGGCATTTGCTGGTGGATGTGCCGGCGTGTTCGTCTTTGCCTGGACTGACGAATGGCATCGCGGAGGATATGACATTGAAGACTGGGATTTTGGTTTGACCAGCCGGGATAGATCCCCGAAATTGGCACTGGAGACGGTAAGCAAGGCATTTAGGGCTGTCCCTTTTTCTCCGTATCTCGATTGGCCCCGTATCTCGGTGATTGTGTGTACCTATAATGGGGCACGCACGATTCGGGATTGTTTAGAAGGTCTCGACAAGCTTGACTATCCAAATTTTGAAGTGATAGTGGTGGATGATGGCTCTAAAGATGCAACCGCAGCTATTGCTCAAGAATACAACGTCCGGCTAATCCGCACCGAGAATCGCGGTCTCAGTAATGCCCGCAATACAGGCTTACAAGCTGCTACAGGGGAAATCGTAGCCTATATCGACGATGATGCGTATCCAGATCCGCACTGGCTCACTTATCTGGCAGCTACTTTCCTCCGTACCAAGCATGCCGGAGTGGGCGGTCCCAATATTGCTCCTCCGGACGATAATCCTATTGCGGAGTGTGTAGCGAACTCGCCCGGGGGGCCTATGCATGTACTCCTCTCTGATCGAGAAGCTGAGCATATTCCGGGATGTAATATGGCCTTTCGCAAAGATTGCCTTCAGGCCATCGGGGGGTTTGATCCACAGTTCCGAGTCGCCGGTGATGATGTGGATGTCTGCTGGCGGTTACGACAACGGGGATGGACGTTAGGGTTTAACCCGGCGGCGATGGTCTGGCATCATCGACGTAATTCCATAGTGGCTTACTGGAAGCAGCAAAAGAATTATGGAAAAGCAGAAGCACTCCTTGAGAAAAAATGGCCAGAGAAGTATAACACGGCAGGTCATGTGGTCTGGAGGGGGCGTCTGTACGGTAAAGGAGTTATTAAACCTTTGAATTGCCACCGTAGCCGTATCTATCAAGGGACATGGGGGAGTGCTTTATTTCAGTCGATTTACCAACCAGATCCGGGATTTTGGGGTGCCCTTACCATGATGCCGGAGTGGTATTTAATCATCATGGCCCTTGCTCTGTTCTCCATCCTGAGTCCTTTCTGGCCACCTCTGCTGCTTGCCATACCGCTCCTGGCTTGTGCGGTGGGGATCCTTTGCCTCCAGGCCGTGCTCAGTGCTGGTCAGGCTTCTTTCATGCATACTCCGCGTCCCTGGTACACCTGGCTCAGGCTCTTTTTTTTGACCACACTTCTGCATATCCTTCAGCTATTGGCTCGGCTTATCGGCCGGTTGCGCCATGATCTCACACCCTGGCGTCGTCATGGGGTGTCTGGTCTGGCCATTCCCTGGCCACAGACTCTTGCTCTCTGGAGCGAAGTCTGGCAGACCCCGGAGCAGAGACTACAATCCCTCGAAGCCACCCTGCAATCCCTCCGGGCGATCGTAGTCAGAGGAAGGGATTATGATCGCTGGGATCTGGAGGTGCGCGATGGCACACTGGGTAGCGTTCGTCTCCGCATGGCTATTGAGGAGCATGGGGCCGGTAAGCAACTCGTCCGCTTCTGGCTATGGCCACGGTGTGGATCTGGTGCTTTGGTACTCACCGCATGCTTTGGTATGCTCTCTCTGGGATCACTACTCGATCAGGCCATGGCTATTGGGGCCGTATTTGTTGTGTGTACATTGCTTATATTTCTCTGCATACTGCAGGATTGGGCGACGGCTACCGCTACTGTTCTGCGTGCCTTCCAACGCCTATTAGAAGAAGAACGAGCTCGATGCAACGGAAAATAGTGAAGAAAAGACTAGGAAGCTGTGATCTTGGGACTATAGTATGAGCAGAAAAGAGGGAGCAAGGCGAGCAATTTCTATTCCGTGGTGTCTGTTCCGCTATCTTTGGCCACACTGGCGTGTGTTGGGAGTGGTGGTAGGAACGATAGGGATAAGTATTGGGCTGGATGTACTCCGTCCATGGCCTACCAAACTCTTAGTAGATCAAGTATTGGGCCAACAACCAGTCCCATCCTCTTTGAGCCGATTCCTGGAATCTGCACCTGGGCCTCAAGGGATAGAAGGGTTACTGCTCTGGGTGTGTGTCAGTACAGTACTCATCTTTCTTTTGAACTCCCTCGTCTCAATAGTGAATACCTCTGCATATGTGCGGCTTGGCCAGCGCATGGTCTACGATCTGGGAGCAGATCTTTTTCTCCATCTTCAGCGTCTTTCCCTGTTGTTCCACAGCCGTCGTCCAGTTGGTGATACCATTTCACGCGTACTCGGTGACACCTATTGCGTCCAGATCCTTATCACCGGTGCACTCCTCCCAGTTTTGCATTCGATAGCCATGCTGATCAGTATGTTTGCCATCATGTGGCGTTTGGAGCCAACTATGACGCTCTTATCCCTCAGTGTGACTCCATTTCTGATTCTGGTCCTTCAGGTCTTCGACCAGCCCATGAAAGAACGAACCCGGGAACAGCGGGATCTTGAGGGATCGATGATGTCTGTTGTACAGGATGCCCTGAGTGCTATCCCCGCAGTGCAGGCTTTTAATCGTGAGGAGCTAGAGCACAAACGATTCCAGGGCTATGCAGACAGTATAGTAGTCGCCTATCAGCGAGCCACTGCCGTGGCAATGTGGTTCAAACTCTTCTGCGGTTTGGTCACAGCAATAGGTGCAGCAGCGATCATGTGGCTTGGCGCGCATTATGTATTCGAAGGGAAGGTCACGGTTGGCACTATTCTGGTCTTTCTCTCCTATCTTGAATCGCTCTATTCCCCGCTCAATTCCATCGCCTACACTGCCTCAACCCTGCAATATGCGTCGGCAAGCGCTGATCGAGTCCTGGAGGTATTAAATACACCCCTTGAGGTTCAAGATTTACCTGAGGCAAAAGAGATACAGATACGAGGGCATGTACGCTATGAGAATGTCACCTTTGGTTATGAAACAAATCGGCCTGTATTGCAGGAAATCTCTTTAGATGTCCAGCCTGGGCAAATTATTGCCATTGTTGGACCTACAGGCGCTGGAAAAACGACCCTGGTCAATCTCTTATTGCGATTCTATGATCCGTGGTCAGGTCGGGTGCTGATCGATAACCAGGATATCCGGCGCTTGCGTGTTCGGTGTTTACGACAACAGGTGGCCATTGTGCTCCAGGAACCCTTCCTCTTCCCCCTCACTGTGGCCGAAAATATCGCCTATGGGAGACCAGAAGCTACCCGTGAGGAAATCGTGGCTGCGGCGGTGGCCGCCAATGCAGATCAGTTTATCCGGAGGCTTCCCCATGGATATGACACGGTAATCGGCGAACGGGGGGCTACTCTTTCGGGTGGGGAGAAACAGCGACTTTCTATTGCACGCGCCTTGCTGAAAGATGCCCCTATTCTGATTCTGGATGAACCGACTTCTGCGCTAGACGCCCGTACAGAATCGTTGTTGCTCGATGCATTAAATCGGTTGATGAGAGGCCGCACTACCTTTCTGATTGCCCATCGTCTTTCGACTACCCGCCATGCCGATCATATCCTGGTGCTCGACCATGGGAATATTGTGGAACAGGGAGGACACGCAGAGCTTTTGGCACTGAGAGGCTTATACGCTACTCTATACCGGCAGCAGATGGCACGGACCCAGCAAGATGTCTGGCAGGAGTTATTACAGTAAAGCGTATAGTGAGTATTATCGTCTTGACTCCTGGATTCTATGCTTTACGCAGAGCCTCTCCTCAGTACAGCAACGGAATAAACTTTAGCCTGTACGCCTTATCTGGAGTGGTTAATAATGAGGATACCGCAATGAGTTTAAAAATCGTTTGTGCCGGTCATCTCGTCCGGCATCCGGTGGGGGGACATAGCTGGCATCATTTGCAATATTTAATAGGGTTTCGACGACTGGGATATGAGGTGACTTTTTTTGAAGATTATGGCTGGTCAAACTCCTGCTACGATCCGAGCCGGAACATCATGACGGCAGACCCCAGTTATGGTATTCAATACCTGCTTAGGTTGCTCACACCGTACGGCTTGGCTGACCATTGGTGTTATCTGGCAGAGGATGGAACAACGTATGGTATGCCACGGGAACAACTGGCTCAGCATTGTCGGGAGTGTGATGTCTATTTTAACCTGAGTAACGTTAACTGGATTCCTGAATTGGAACACTGTCGGCGCCGGGTCCTGGTGGACACCGATCCGGTATTTACCCAAATCGGTGCTCACGGCATTGGTGAACCCATCTCCTGGTATCATACGCTATTTACCTATGGAGAGAATGTGCATAAACCGGGGTGTAGTATGCCTACGGGTGGGGCACGTTGGTTGCCAACACGGCAACCAGTAGTCCTCGATTTATGGTCAGTGAAACCAGGGGACCCTTTGGCACCTGTCACTAGTGTGATCAACTGGACATCTATCGGTGAGCACGAGTACAAAGGGGAAGTGTATGGACAGAAGGACCGGGAGTTTGAACCATTTTTTTCCCTCCCGAATGATACTGGTGAGTTGATGGAGCTTGCTATCAATGCTCCAACTGAGATAAAGGAACGCTTGATCAAAGGGGGGTGGAGGGTGATCAGTCCCCTCGAGATCACGCAAACCCCATGGACCTATCAGCGCTATCTGCAGTCTTCCCGGGCAGAATTTTGTGTAGCCAAGCATGGGTATGTAAGGACACAATGCGGTTGGTTCAGTGACCGGAGCTCAGCCTATCTGGCGTTAGGGCGGCCTGTGGTGCTGCAGGATACAGGATTCAGTGCTTTTCTCCCCTGTGGAATGGGTTTACTTGCGTTTCGTACGCCTGCCGAAGCAGTGGCTGCTATTCAAAAACTCCATGATGACTATGAAAGCCATTGCCGAACAGCCCGCACCATTGCTGAGGAGTTCTTTGATGCCCACCAGGTACTCACTGACTTGCTGGAGAAAAGTCTATAAGTGTATTCCCAGAGGTTCACTATGAGGAAGAAGTTACGGCTGGTCGTTTTGGGGATGATGGGACGCTGTCCATTTGGTGGACAGACCTGGCTCTATCTGAACTGGCTCTGTGGGTTCCGCCGGCTCGGTCATGAAGTCTGGTATGTAGAAGATGATTTGGTCTGGCCCTATGATCCAGAGCGGAATACGGTCACAGATGACTGCTTTTACGCGGTACGACACATTGCCACGTGCATGGATCGGATCGGATTGCCTGACCAGTGGGCCTTTCGGCTTGCCGATCGCAAAGAGGCCTGTTGGGGACTCTCTGAATCTAAACTCTCTGAGCTGTATCGTTCCTGTGACGCGCTTCTCAATGTGGTGGGGGCCACAGACCTGCGACAAGAACATCTGACCGCCCCTTTCCGAGTATATATCGAGTGTGATCCGGTGATTGCTGAACTTCGGCTTGCCACTGGTGACGAACATACGAGAATAGCCTTCGCCAACCACCATACCATCTTCACCTATGGGGAAAATTATGGCGCTCCAGATTGTGGTGTTCCTTTAAACGGTGTTACTTATGGAAAGACCCGGCAACCGGTTGATTTGGATTTTTGGCCTATGGTCTACGATCCGGATGCACGATTCTTTACCACCATTGGTAACTACCGGCAAAAAGGGAACGATGTGGAATACAATGGTGAGATTTATTACTGGAGTAAGCATCACGAGTGGGAGAAGTTTCTCACTCTTCCCCAATATTGTACTCAACCCTTTGAATTAGCCATGATGCCAGACGACTTGCAGGATCGTGAACATCTCCAGGCATACGGATGGAAGTTAGTTTCTCCTTTCCGGATGTCTCTGGACATCTTTGGGTCTTATCCAGAATACATCCGTCGCTCACGGGCAGAGTTTACCGTAGCAAAGGATCAGAATGTGCGACTGCGCAGTGGATGGTTTAGTGAGCGTGATGCATGTTACCTGGCCTCTGGGAAACCGGTGGTGGCTCAAGATACGGGTTTTAGTAACATTTTGCCCACTGGAGAGGGGCTTTTTGCCTTCACTACTATCGATGAGGCATTAGCAGCCATTGAGGCTATTAATAGTCACTATCAACGGCACTGTGAGGCTGCACGGACAATTGCAGAGGAATATTTCGATGCCAGTAAAGTGGCTGCACGGTTGCTTGCAGACTTAGGACTCGTTTAGCTTTGCTCTATGCCAGAAAATATGTGTCCCGGCATAGAGACACGGAGAGAGCTTTCCTCACGGCGCTGGGTAGTCCATGATACTGGTTCGAGTCCCTCTCTCCCAGATGCGGCCGGTCTGGTACGTTTCCTTTACTCCGAAAGAAGCTGGGCCTTGTGTGGAGGCTGTAATAACCGACTATGACCGACAATGCCGTCTTGCTCATGCCCTGGCCGAGGAATATTTTGAGGTCCGAAAGGGGGCTGGCAGTGTGCTTAAATATCTCCTAGCTTGAGATAGGTCATATCTCATGCCTTCCAGCAGGCGGCATAATGGCCCGGTGCTTTTTCCTCTAAGGAGGGAGGATCTACCCGGCAGCGCTCTTCCGCGATAGGACAACGTGGTTGAAACCGACAACCTGGTATCATTTCATGGCTTAAAATTGCTTCACCAGCGATCCGGGTTCGGACACGCTTCAGGCGGGGATTCGGAATAGGTACAGCGGAAATTAAAGCCTGAGAGTAAGGATGAAGAGGGGTTTTCAAAATCTGCTCGGTCGCACCAATCTCGACAATCTTGCCGAGATACATAATGGCAATCCGATCACAGGTGTACCGCATCAGGGACAGGTCGTGGGAGATGTAAATAGTGGCAAGACCCCGTTCTTCGGTCAGAGAGCGGATGAGTTTAATGAGCCCAGCTCTCAAGGAGACATCGAGCATAGAAGTAGGTTCATCGGCAATCAGACACTTTGGTTCCAGGAAAAGGGCCCGGGCAATGGCCAGACGCTGGCGTTGACCACCACTGAGTTCATGAGGGTAGCTATGGATAAAATGGGTGGCGGGTTTGAGTCCCACCTGTTCCAGCGTTTTGAGCACCTGATCTCTACGCCAGGGCGCATCACCGAGACCATGAATAACTAAAGGCTCCTGTATCCAGTCAAACACTGTAAAGCGTGAATTCTGCGATGTATACGGATCCTGGAAGATCATCTGCACTTGCCGACGAAATTGCTTGAGGTCTTTCCGGGGTAAACCTATCGTATTCTTTCCCTGAAACTGAATCTGACCACTTGTCGCTGGGAGCAACTGTACAATGAGTTTTCCAGTAGTAGTCTTTCCACTACCGCTCTCTCCTGCTAATCCCAGAGTTTCCCCTTCATGTACAGCAAAAGAGACTCCATCTACCGCTTTGATAAATTGCTGGGGGGTTTGACGACGGAACAGGGAGCGAAAAAAATGCTGTTTAATCGGAAAAAACTTTTTGAGATCCATAGCCTGTAAAACAGGTTGAACAGACTGTATCCTCACTCTTTTTTCTCCCATGTTTCCTCTTTGGTTGCCAAAGCCCGCAATTGGTCTGCATCATGGGCAAAGTGACATTTAGCAAAATGTCCCGGACTTACCTCCACTTCTGGGGGCTCTCTTTCCTGGCAGATAGATTGCTGAAAGGGGCAACGAGCACAAAAGAGACATCCTGCACTTTCTTCTGCAAGATTGGGAGGGAAGCCCGGGATAGAGATTAAGGGTCTGGTCTCCCCTTCTAAAGTGGGAAAAGCCATGAGCAGACCCATCGAATAAGGGTGGCAGGGCTGGGCATAAAATTCCTCTACACTACAAGATTCTGCTACCTTCCCGGCATACATCACTACGATATGTTGACAGACTTCGGTCACTACCGAAATATCGTGAGAGATCATCAGGAGAGAACTCAACGACTCTCGCTGGATATCGGTGATTTTCTCCAATACCTGATCCTGCATGATCACATCCAGCGCGGTGGTTGGTTCATCGGCAATAATGAGGCGTGGACGGAGGGCCAGGCTCATGGCAATAATGGCTCGTTGCTTCATACCACCGCTGAACTGGTGGGGATAATCTGTGACCCGCTCTGGTGGTAATCCTACCCATTGGAAGAGTTCTCTAGCCCGTTCTAGAGCCTCGCGACGAGTGACCTTTTCATGCGCTCGAATCGCTTCAATGATTTGATTCCCTACCGTATAAACCGGATTAAGGGCATTCATGGCACTTTGAGAAATTACCGCAATCTCTTTCCAACGGAGATCATCAAACTCTTTTTCAGACATCTGGTCGATCCGTTGCTCCCGGAAGAAAATCTCACCCCCAGCGATCAAGGCATTGTCTGGTAGAAGATGCAGAATAGCTTTTGCGACAGTTGTCTTACCGCATCCAGACTCTCCCACAAGGGCAAGGTTCTGATGAGTAGCCAGCGTAAAGGAGACATCATCCACCGCTCGAACCATTCCCCGCTCTGTTTGGTAATATACCTTGAGATTACGAACACTGAGCAAGGGGTGTTCCATAAGAAGTTGTCCTCAAAAACTCTCCGTTTTTACTCACACAAGAGATTAAGGGTTTCTAGCGATTACGCAATTTAGGATTGACCACCTGTTCAATACCCTGACCAATAAAATAGGTAGACATCACCATTAGCACAATAGCAATCCCCGGTGGAAAGATCCACCACCAGGCCTCTTGCGATAAGGCCTGGGCCATATAGGTTTCTTGCAACATTTTTCCCCAACTGATACTATGCGGGTCACCAAAACCGAGAAAACTGAGACCGGCTTCCGTGAGAATAGCCCAGCCGACTGCAAAGACCCCATACAACACAGAAATAGGATAAATATTGGGCGCCAAATGGACAAAGATCAAACGGAAATGCCCAGCCCCAGAACCACGTGCTACTTCGACAAAGGGGCGCTCTCTCAGGCTGAGCACCTGGGCGCGTACCACTCGACAGGTCTCCCGCCACAGGAGCGCCGAGATGGCAATAATCACATTCCATTGACTCCCACCGAGCACAGTCACCAAAACCATAGCAAAGGGGAGGAAAGGAATACCGTAAACCACATCCACTATCCGCATAATGATTTGATCTACCACTCCTCCAAAATAGCCTGCGATAAGCCCCACCACTGTTCCAATGACCATGACCATAATCGCAGCCATCATCCCGACCAGAAAAGCGGTACGTGTACCATAGATCACTTGACTAAAAATATCCCGCCCCATGTCTGTCGTTCCCAGCCAAAACTGAGCGGAAGGGGGTTGATAAGTTAGCCAATTTCCCGCAGAATCCGCAATAATTTCATCTGGATGATAAGGAGCAATAAGCGGTGCAAAAACAACGAGCAGCGTAAACACCAGCAAAATAAAACACCCTCCTTTGGCCAGAGGATGTTGGAGCACCAGGCGAAGATTGGCTCCGAGTTGCATCAGGAAATTTCGAATACTCACGAACCCTTCTTGCATGATGCTGTACTCCTGCGCTATTGTACGGTAACACGTGGATCTAAATATCCATACAGAAAATCCGCACAGAGATTCATGAGGATGATCATGGTAGCCATGACCATAAAAGCAAATTGGGCAACCGGATAATCATTGCCCAGCATTGCTTGGACCATTAACCGACCGACACCAGGCCAACTAAAGACCGTTTCGATGAGTACACTTCCCCCAAAGGCATAGGCGATCGCAGTAGCAAATGCAGTAAACACCGGTAAGATAGCGGTACGGGTTACATGAGAGAACATGACACGCCATGCGCCAATCCCTTTGGCCCGTGCCATCTCAACATAATCTTCTTTGATTACTTCTAAGACACTCGTGCGCGTCAGCAGAAGAGGAAGCCCTACCAGATAACACGACATGGAGATTACCGGCAGGATCAAATGATAGAGAAAAGTCCAGGAAAAGATCAGCTCTAGAAAGCTCTGATAAGTCGCTCCAGTCTCGGCAATGCTCCCTCCTGGGAAGAGATGGAGTCGGAAGGCAAAAATATACAGGAAAATAAGTCCTATCCAGAACGCAGGAGCAGACCGGAGAATAAGAGCGAAAATCATTCCGCCCAATTCAAATCGTGTTCCTCTCTTCCAGGCCAAGATCGTACCACCGATTACTCCAAGCAGATACGATAGGCAGATTGCCGTGACGGTTAGGACAAGCGTATTTCCCAAGTGTTGAAACACTACCCGGCTTGCAGGCTCAAAGTAGTAATAGGACATCCCGAAGTTCCCGCGGAGGGCATTCACAATATAGCGCACATATTGCACATAGAGAGGTTTATCAAATCCAAAATCTCTCCGGACTTGTTGAATAGCATCTGGACTCATCTCTGGAGCAATGAATAGAGCAGTCGGATCTCCAGGCATGAGACGAAAGAGAAAGAAAAGCAGAGTAATAATGGTCAACAAGACGAAGAGAGAATGGAACAGGCGACGGCCAAAAAATCTCAGCGTATCCATAGGCTCAAGTTTATCTATTCAATATACTCTTGGACCATGCGGAGCTCTTCACTTTACTCGGGATCGACTCCCGAAGCAAAGTGGAGGGGAACCCTTTTCTCATCCCAAGTAAACTGAAGGACTCCGCATGACATTTTACACCTTCCCCACCATGCGCTCTGGTAAAAACAGGATCAGGTTAATTGGTTTTTTCTTCAGGATAGTAGATTTTTCCCTGACTATCCCATTCGTATCCAGCTTGCTTTAGCATCTCTCTCGCCCCATCTAACCCCTGTTCTTCCCAGCGGATGACGTTCGGATTATACCACGGCTCTAGCATGGGATGGATAGGCGAGTAGGCAGGTATAGCAAAGCCTTTCCAGATATTTTTTGCGATGACATCCCGTGGAATGACCGCGCTGATCGCCTGTCGTACGACAAGATCATTTAAAGGAGGCTGACGCAAGTTGAAAGCGATCTCAAACCATCCCACCGAAGGTTCGATGTGAAAGGTCAGATTAGGATTTGCGTCAGTAACCCTCTTCAGCGCATTGGGATCGCCAGAAAAGGTGATGATGACATCGATTTCCCCATTTTGGAATCGACCGAGCATCGCTTCTGGAGAGGGGATAAATTTGAAGATCCGTGCTTCGTATTTGGGAGCATAAAAGTGCTCTTTATTTGCCTCTAATTTGATTTCATCCTTTTTGCGCCAGTGTCCGAATTTCAAGAAGCCACTACCAATCAATTTCCCTTCCGTTGCTGGCGACCACATAATAGGGTTATCTACCCCGGTCTTTTCCGGCACATCTTTCCAGATATGCTCTGGAAGGATATACATCTGCTCCAGCGTATACCCCAGCAACGGAGCATACGGATAGTGAAGAATGAGACGAATAGTGTGATCATCAAGCACTTTGGCCTCTTTGATAGGTTCTACGGCATCATAATGGAAAGCAATCTTTTTGCTCAGGATATATTCGATGGTGAATTGAACGTCACGAGCTGTGAGCGGTTTTCCATCGTGAAATTTGTGCCCTTTGCGTAGAGAGAGCTCTATTTCGGTAGGAGAAAGATACCTCCATGACTCCGCCAGCCAGGGTTGGGGATGGCCATCTGGTCCCACCTTTACCAGCGAATCGTATACTGCTCGACAGACCATCATATTGACTTCGTGGGCGGTTAGCGGATTGAGAACAGGGGCATCACCACCGGCTCCGACCACCAGCACCTTATCCGCTGTCAAGGGTTCTACCTGTGTCCAGGTCCAGACATTCTTCAGGCCGTTCCCCCGCATATTGACAAAACCCTTCCACTTCTTGTTATTATACGCATCTACCATGGACTGGTGGACAATGGTAAGAATAGGGACATCATGAGTAGCGATTTCCTGCGCTTTCCAGACCCACTTCTTCCGTTCTTCTGGATCCATTGCTTTAGAAGCTTCTTCAATAACCCGATCATACTCAGGGTTGTGATAACCGGCCCAGTTGTATCCACCGATCACGTCATGCTGGCTGTGATACAATTTAGTGAGAATCAGTTGTGGGTCCACCCGTGTAGGTCTACCCGTAAGCCCCAAAGTGCCAAGATCATAATTACGTGAAAACCACATATTCTGTAATATCCCCTGTCGAAGCATTGGTTTAAAGTCGATCTGAAAACCGAGCTTCTCAATTTGCTGGGCAATAAATTTGTGCGTTTCAGCCAGATTTTTATCCTGTCCTGGAGAGTAGGCAATGAACTGCAGTGGGCGAATGAGACGATTGGGAGAGAGGTCTGCGGTTCTGGCCAAGGCAGGCGCAAGTAACAACAGAGCCAGCAGAGGAATGATGACATGTCCTAGCGACCAGGCTTTTCTTTGCCTATATGGATCTTTCATCCTTACAATCCTCCTCTTTTTCGAAGTCTTTCTTTTGGTTTCCTTAGATCTTGCAGAAACCTTTAGACGCTTTTTGCAGTGTTTCTACACTACCACACCCTTTACAGGCTGTCAAATAAAAGGTTGGCCTAGCCCTTGACACTTCGGGTGTAGATAGGTATATCTTATGGGTAGAGAGTATCACCCTTTCCGTTCTCCCTGCGAAGAGGGGAAAGAGAATGGCGAAGGGATACGGGTTCTACCAAAGGGGGAGAGTATATGACATTTTATGAGCTGCTGGACCAGGTATTAGAGTTGCTTCAACGAGAAGGGAAAGTGTCCTATCGAGCTCTGAAAAGAGAGTTCGACCTTGATGAGGAATTGCTCGAGGACCTCAAAACAGAAATCATCGAAGTCAAACAGGTGGCCCGTGAGGAGCAGGGAGCCATGCTCGTTTGGACAGGGAATTCTGGTACGTTTTCCACTCCGGGAAGTGCTCAGGATCCTGGTTTATTGTCCTCCCAATCCTTCAGATTCTTGCCTCCCTCATCTGCAATTACTCGGCCCCCCCTCCCCCCTGACCGACTCAGTCCCCACCCCCCTCTCCTGGAGCTGGAAGCATCCCCCGCTAGCAATATAAAACCAGAAGCTGAGCGGCGTCAGGTAACCGTAATGTTTTGCGATCTGGTAGGCTCCACAGAATTATCCGAACAACTCGATCCGGAAGAGTTCCGGGATGTGCTCCGTGATTACCAAGAAATCTGTGCCAAAATTATTCATCGTTTTGAAGGGTATCTGGCCAAGTATCTTGGTGATGGACTGCTGGTTTACTTTGGGTATCCTTTGGCCCATGAAGACGATGTGCAGCGAGCGGTACGAACTGGTCTCGGTATTATAGAGGCTGTCGAAGCCTATAATAGAATAGGTCAAAGAGAAAAGGGGCTAAAAATCTCCTTACGGATAGGGATTCATACCGGCTTAGTAGTTGCTGGAGAAATGGGAGGAGGAGGTACCCGTGAGCCGTTAGCCATTGTAGGAGAAACCCCTAATATCGCGGCCCGTTTACAACACCTTGCCCAGCCCAATATGATCGTGGTCAGTGCTGTTACCTATCGACTGATCGAAGGATATTTCGAGTGTCAGACCTTAGGGGCACATCCCCTGCGAGGTTTTTCGCAACCGCTAGAAGTGTATCGTGTGCTCCAGGAAAGGGAATGGCCAGGTCGGCTCGAACTCGATGGAGTCACTGGGCTGATTCCTCTCGTTGGCCGGGAGCAAGAGATTAGGCTATTAGTAAATCACTGGGAACAAGCCAAAAATGGATCAGGCCAAGCGGTATTACTCAGCGGTGAAGCGGGGATTGGTAAATCTCGCCTGGCGCAGGTTATCAAAGAGCAAGTAAAGAGTGAGGCCCACTTTCACCTGGAAAGTCGATGTTCTCCCTACTACCAGCACAGTGCGTTCTATCCGATCATCGCTCTCTTACAACGTCTATTACAGTTGCACACAGATGATACCCCGTTCCAGAAGCTTGCCAAACTGGAGCAGGGACTGGCCCGCTACGCCTTGCCTTTGTCGGAAGTGGTGCCACTCCTTGCTCCTCTTCTCTCCATACCCCTTACCGAACACTACGCGTCCTCAAGTCTTTCTCCACAGCGACACAAGCAGAAAACCATTGAAGCATTACTTCTGGTTCTGCTGGGTATAGCCACTCATCGACCCCTCCTCATTGTGATGGAAGATCTCCATTGGAGTGATTCGTCTACCTTAGAGGTCCTCGGTCTCCTTATCGAACGGAAGCATACTGCCCGTATCTTCATTTTGCTTACTGCTCGCCCTACCTTTCATCCCCCCTGGGCTCCCCAGAGTTTTACCTGCCTTACTCCACCCCGGTTAACACGAGGGCAAATCCGGATTATGGTAAAACGCATTACCGAGGGAAAAACTTTGCCAGCAGAAGTGCTTCGGCAATTAGTTACCAAGACCGATGGCATCCCGCTCTTTGTGGAAGAATTGACCAAGATGGTGCTTGAATCCGGTCTGTTAAGAAGAGAGGGGGATCGATATGTTTTGCAGGGCTCTCTCCCTTCTCTCGCTATTCCCACTACCCTACACGATTCTCTGATGGCGCGTTTAGATCGCTTAGCCTCTGCAAAAGTTATTGCTCAACTCGGAGCGACACTGGGACGTGAATTCTCTTACGCACTCCTGCAAGCAGTCTCTCCTTTAGATGAAGAAACCCTGCAACGAGAACTTACTCGGCTCGTAGACCTGGAACTCCTCTATCAATGGGGAGTCCCTCCGCAGGCTACTTATCTCTTTAAACATGCTCTGATTCAGGAAGCAGCTTATCAGTCCCTTCTTAAAAGCACAAGACAACAATACCATCGCCAGATTGCTTTGGTCTTAACCGAACGATTTCCGGAGATAGTGGAGACGCAACCAGAACTCCTGGCCCATCATTACAAAGAAGGAGGGCTCAGCGAGAAGGCCATTGCCTGTTGGCAACGAGCAAGTCAGCGGGCTATCCAGCGCTCAGATCATGCAGAAGCAGGTGGACATCTTATTAGAGGGCTAGAAGTATTAGCTACTCTTCCCGATACTCCAGAACGCTTACGGCAAGAACTGGTCCTGCAAATGGCTCTTGGTCAGACTTTAATGGAGATGAAAGGCTATAATGCACCCGAAGTAGAACAGGCCTATAACCGAGCTCGTATTCTTTATCAATTAGTGGTTAGTGGCTAGCGGCTTGTAGTGAGCGGTTAGTAGTTCTTGTGATTTTCACGAATCACTAACCACTAATCACTGATTTTCAAAGTAGGAGAACTCGCTTAGCTCTCTTCCCTCGCGAAGCTTATTCTGCCAGGCGAGAAGAGGAGGAGCAAGGGAGTAGGGAGGTGTGGCATGACTAACAAACTGGTGGCCATTGTGTGTGCCAACCAGGAAGTCATCTATAAAACCTATCTGGAAAGACTTCGACAGGTGGGACCTTATTTTACGGTGGCCGCAGAGGACGTATTGCGACGTGATTTTGATGGTATTTTGGAGGCAGTACTTGCTTACTGGGAACATGGAGACGAAACAAAAGCCCACACCTGGGCAGAGCAACAGATGCGTCCTGCGGAGGATTTCTCCTTCCCATTCTCCGAAGTCCTGAGTGAACTCGATCTCCTGGCAGAACTTATCCGGTCTCGTCTCGCTCAACAACTTCCTCGACGGACCGCTCTCCTGGATGCCTTGGCTCAACTGGATGAGGGGATTGGCTTCCTTCGCCGTTGCTATCTGGGAGCACATATTGCCTCGACGATCAAAACCACCCATCTCTATAAACTGGAACGCCAACGTCGCACCGAACTCCAGGTACTCTACGATCTCTCCCAAAAAATTGGTTACACTTTAAATTACGCTGAGCTGATCCGCTTCATTCTCGAACACCTCCATCGGGCAGTGCCTCATGATGTCGTAGCAGGGGTTATGTGGACGGATGGAGTATGTGAGGTATTTATTGCACCCACCCGTCCCCTTTTTCCTGAGGTACAAGAAACCATCAAGCAACGTCTGCTCACCTCCTTTGGGCGGATTACCGGCAAAGAAAAGGAGTTAGATCGTTGCAGCATCCGTCTCCTGGAGGCAGATGTGTTCGATACGACCCGACCTCCTCTGACCCAGTTGGGGTCCACTTTTCAGGTTCCATTAATCGTCGGCCCAGAAGATGGAGTAGTAGGGTTGCTCTTTATTGGGGCGGAACACACAGAAGCTTTTACTGAAGATCAGGAACGCCTTCTCTATACTGTCGCAAACCAGGCTGCGCTCTCTGTACAACGACTCCGCGCTTTTTTGGCCACCGAGCAGCGGCGTTTAGAGAGTGTGGTAAACAACCTCCCTGAAGGAGTACTCCTGCTCGATGTGAGTGGACGGATAGTGCTGGCCAATCCGAGTGCCAAAACATATCTCACCGTGCTGACACATGCCGGAGTGGGTGAGGTGCTCACCGCCTTAGGAGGGCGACCTATCGACGACCTCCTCCGTCCCCCACCAGCCGGGAACCTCTATCACGAGATCAAGGTGGATAGTTCTCCTCCGCGGATATTTGAAATGGAAGCGCGTCCGATGAAGGTCGGTTCAGAATTTCGCGGGTGGGTGCTTGTACTGCGCGAGGTAACCGAGGAACGAGAAGGACAAGAACGCCTCCAGCAACAAGAACGCCTGGCTACAGTCGGTCAACTCGCTGCTGGTATTGCCCATGACTTTAATAATCTCCTGACCAGTATCATCGGATCGGCGGAATTATTACATACTCGTTCTGATCTTCCAGAGTCTGCTCAGGTGCACCTGAACCGTATTCTCCAGCAAGGACAACAAGCTGTGCATTTAATCCGTCAGATTCTGGACTTTAGCCGAAAATCGATCAGTCGGATGCAGCCTGTTGATTTAGGTCCCTTTCTCAAAGAAGTCATAAAATTTCTGCAACGCACCATCCCCGAGAGTATCCACATTATTCTGGAAATCGCTGCTGGCCAACACCTTGTCCGTTCTGATCTCACCCAGATCCAGCAACTCCTGATTAATTTGGCCGTGAATGCTCGGGATGCAATGCCCCATGGGGGGAAGCTCGGATTTCGGTTATCTCGCCTCACTATGAAAGCAGGAGAAAAGACTCCTCTCCCGAAAATGCCCGCTGGTGAGTGGATTGTACTCTCTGTATCTGATACAGGTAGCGGTATCCCTGCGGATGTTTTACCCCATATCTTCGAACCCTTCTTTACCACCAAAGAATCGAGGCGAGGGACAGGGTTAGGCCTGACTCAGGTGTATGGAATTGTGAAACAACATGAAGGATATATAGATGTCAAAAGTGTTGTTGGGAAAGGCACCACGTTTACGATCTACTTGCCCTCTACCCTTGATGAACAGCAGGAAGTTCCAGCCATCAAGACCCCACGGACCTTTCCGCGCGGACAAGGGGAACTCATCCTGCTGGTGGAAGATGAGCCGGATGTCCTGGAGACCAATAATGCCCTGCTCGAACATTTAGGATACCGGGTACTCCCCGCACGAAGCGGAGAGGAAGCGTTACATATCTTCGAACAACACCATGATGATATCGCTTTGGTGTTGACTGATATGGTTATGCCTGGTATAGGAGGAGCAGAACTCTGTCGGATCTTACGTCAGCAAGACCCGACGATGCCTATTATCGTCCTGTCTGGATATCCATTGAGGCTAGAATCCGAAGATCCCCGAGCCGAGGGGGTTTCGGACTGGTTACAGAAGCCAGCGACTTTAGAGCGGTTAGCCCAAGCAGTGCAACGAGCCCTGGCTCATCTGCACTAATGCTTCATCAATTCTTGAGGGGAGAAGACAGGACGTATAGGGACAGGTGTTTGGATCTCAGGAGATCGAGGATCGTGGATGGCCCTGCCGAGGAGAGGAGATAGCCCTTGAAGATACTAATCGTAGGAAGTGGTGGGAGAGAACATACGCTGGCCTGGAAAGTCCGGCAAAGCCCGCTTGTAGATACCCTTTTTTGCGCTCCAGGGAATGCTGGTACAGCTCGGATTGGGATGAATATCCCGATCCAGGCCGAGAATATAGAGGGACTGGTGGATTTTGCTCAGCGAGAGCATATTGATCTGACCATTGTCGGACCGGAAGCTCCTCTCGTGCAAGGTATTGTTGACACTTTTCAGCATCGCGGACTCCGGATCTTTGGGCCGACCAAACAGGCAGCAGCGATTGAAGGGAGTAAAAGCTATGCCAAATCCCTGATGCAACGGTATGGAATTCCTACCGCCCCCAGTGTGGAGTTCAGGACACCAGCAGAGGCGAAGGACTATTTACAGCAGTGTAAATTCCCGGTCGTCGTCAAAGCAGATGGTTTGGCCGCAGGAAAGGGAGTGATTATCTGTAAGGATAAGGCAGAGGCGATGAGGGCTGTCGAACAGATCATGGTCGAACGCATTTTCGGAAAAGCAGGCGAGCGTATTCTCATCGAAGAATTTTTAATCGGACAGGAAGCCTCTTGTTTTGTACTTACTGATGGCAGACACTTACTCCCTTTTCCCGCCTCCCAAGACCACAAGGCGATTTATGACCAGGATCAGGGCCCCAATACCGGGGGGATGGGGGCTTATTCTCCCGCTCCCCTGGTTGATGATCTCTTGCAAGAACGCATACAGCAGCACATTATGCAACCAGCCATTGCCGCCTTGAGGCAGGAAGGGCATCCCTATACCGGGATCCTGTATGCCGGATTGATGATCCATCAGGGAGAAGCCAAAGTCTTGGAATTTAATGCACGGCTAGGGGATCCAGAGGCGCAGGTGCTGTTGGTACGTCTGCGCAATGATCTTGTTCCAGTTTTGGAAGCAGCGATTGAGGGAACGCTGGACCGAGTCCAGTTAGAGTGGCGTCCAGAAGCAGCGGTTTGTGTGGTGATGGCTGCGCAGGGGTATCCTGGGTCGTATGCCAAAGGAAAAGAGATTCAAGGGTTAGAGGCGGTAGCAGAGATGGAAGATGTGATAGTATTTCACGCCGGGACGGCTTTACAAGGAGAGAAAGTGGTAACTAGTGGGGGAAGAGTGCTGGGAGTCACCGCCCTCGGAAAGACTATTGCCGAGGCTATAGACCGTGCCTACGCTGCCGTAAAAAAGATTACCTGGGATGGAGTCTACTATCGTACCGATATTGGAAGGAAAGCTCTGGTTCAGCAATCTACCTGGAGAGTAGCTTCTGAAAAGGAGTAGCAGTGGTGATCGGACCGAGCAGAGCTAAATTGAGCCTCTCAGGCTGAAAAAGGGTTTGCGCTAAACGCCAGATGTCCTCACGAGTGACCTGTTCAATATACTCTAAAATTTCAGCCAGAGTAGGAATTTTTCCCTCCAGCAACAGCGTCTCGGCAAGCCATTCTCCATAGTTACAGGTATCCTCCAGACTCAGCACCAGGGCTCCTTTAAAATGTTCTTTGGCGTCAAGTAACTCTTTAAAAGATACTCGTCGCTTTTGCAGGTGGTCTAATTCTTCGAGAATAAGCTGCAGTACTTTTTCTACAGTCGTGGTATTTACTCCGGTATAGATAACCAGGATCCCTGTGTCAGCAAACGTTACGACTTCTGAGTGGATATAATAAGTGAGACCCCGCCGGTCACGGAGTTTTTGAAAGAGTCGACTGCTCATTCCTCCTGCTAAAATGTTGTTTAACAGAATAAGGGCAAAGAGATCGGGATGTCCCCGCGGAAGGGCACGAATCCCCAAACAGAGATGAGTTTCTTTGCTGAGCTTCTTCTTCACCATTACAGCCGGAGCAGTCTGAGTATCTGACACCGGAGTAAATGCGGGAGGGGGATGCCCTCGATCTATTGGGAACCAGTGTTTTACCGTATCAAGCACTTTATGGGGATCGATATTCCCGACCACACTTATGACCGTAGGCGCTGGGACGTAGTGGGTCTGCATATAGTGAAGAATATCTGAACGGGTGATCCCCTGGAGACTCTGGGCTGTGCCCAGCACACTGTAACCCAGGGGATGATCTTTCCACATCAACGCGCTGAGCAGGTCATAGACCAGTTCGGTTGGAGTGTCTTCCAGTTTGGCCAACTCTTCCAGAATGACCTGGCGTTCGATCCGAATATCGCGTGGTCGCAAGAGAGGATGATAGAGCATATCGGCAATCACTTCTAACCCCAGGGCATGGTAGGGAATAGGCGCAAAAACGGTATACCCGCTGTGTTCCTCGCTTGTAAAAGCATTGATATCCCCTCCAACCCGCTCAATCTCATTGACAATCTGGAAAGCGGTCCGACGCTGCTCAGTTCCCTTAAAAACCAGGTGTTCGATTAAATGGGAGATTCCTTGCTGAGAAGCGAGTTCGTAGCGTGAACCTACACGGAGTAACACCGTTATCGCAGCCGCTTTTGACCAGGAAATCTGCTCCATGATCAGATGGAGATCATTTCCCAGATTTTCATAGATGACCACTGGACTCCTGCTTATCCTTTCTTGGTGAAGCGCTCGATATCAATTACCACTCGTTCATGAGTCCCTTCGCCAATCTTTTCTTTTTCGTTATAGGCTTCCACCGCGAACACGAGTCGTCGTCCCTTGATTTCCACCAGCTTGGCTCTGGCCGTTACCATCATCCCAATAGGGGTAGGGGCAATATGGCTGACATTGACCTGGACTCCCACCGTTTGTTCTCCTGGATCCAGATAGGGAGTCATGGCTTTAATCGCCGTCTGCTCCATGAGACTGATCATCGAGGGAGTCGAATAAAAAGAGGGGACATCCTTGCCGAGGTGCGTAATGCCCATATCTGGCGTCGTGGCAATAGTGAGTTCTGCTTCAAGACCCGGTTGCACTGGTTGCACGAGTTATGCTCCTCTCTATTTTTCGTATTGTTCATCGCTGCATAATGTTAAGTAGGTGATACCTAATAATATAGGTCTCTTCTCAATCCTGTCAATTGGAAAACACTCCTAGCCATTGGGTTTTGATGGATTTATTACAACCCGTCACAATTACGTATCCAATAACATGTTTGGCCAGAGCAGTAGCCTGTAGGGTGGGCTGAGCTCACCGAGAAGCACGATTGCTGTGTTGGTGGGCAGAGTCCACCCTACCTTTAGCTCAAGGTTGAACCATGTTGGATCCTTTCTTGTGACGAGCTGTACGAAGGGGTAAAGACAGAGGAGAACAGATGCATCATCCTTTTACTGAGCTACCCAGGCTTGTAAAGCTTCTTCCCACAAGAAGATCCGTCCGTCCTGTAACACAACCACCCTCTGCTGGCGTGCGGCTGCTTCTGCCTCTGGGGTCGCATTTTCGCCAGCCACCACCGGAATTGCTTGATATCCCGCCTGCCGGAGGAACATGGCCCGTCGTCGGGCACGTTCCACATCGTTCCGATCTACCACTGAAGAGACTTCAACCGCCAGCCAGACTTCTGGCAGAGTCCGGTCGTGACGGGGTTCTCCACTGACCACCAAGTCCAGAAGGAAGACTTCTTGAAGCTCTTCTGGTGCCAGACGGGCTTCTAGCGTGTCTTCCAGGTTACCGAGTGCCACTACTCGAACTCGCCGGAGGAGGGGACCAAAATACGCAATGGCTTTTTCCCGATAGGTAATTTCCAGCATACGACCTTTGAGACTGCCAACGGTATCAACGGTTTTTCGCTGGACTTCAACCAGGTCATGGACGACCATCTCGAGCCGTTCCAGGCGTTCTTCAGTACGGCGTTGCGCCTCAGCTAAGGCTTCCAGGCGGGCTTCCGTACGTCTCTGGGCTTCAGCTAAGGCTTCCAGGCGGGCTTCCGTACGTCTCTGGGCTTCGGCTAAGTTGTGGACGACCATCTCGAGCCGTTCCAGACGGGCTTCCGTACGTCTCTGCGCTTCGGCGAGATCCCGCACAATCTCCGGTAACGCCAACACGTCGTCAGACAACAGCAAACGTCGCAACTCTGACCGCCACTCTGGGTGTTCGGCTAACAACCGTACTAAATCGAGATATTCCTGGATAGTAAAGGCCATCAAGTCTCCTCCTCAGACGTGGTCTGATCCTTATCCAGCCCCTAGCGATCTCAGCTTGGATACAGTTCCATTTCATATGTTACGTTTTCTGGAAAGGGCTGTCAACAGGATACCCAGTATTTACACAACAGATCTCTTGGCTTATACTGCAAAAAATTCTCGCCTTCTATGCTGTTTGGTTCTAGCCCTTGATGCCTATCTTTCCAATATCTCCTGGTAGAAAAATCTAGAGGGTTCCTTATTACAAGGAAATAAGGCAGCCCCTTGACACTGACAAACAGAAATGGTATAAACTCATGGTCAATGGACTATGAAGATTGCCAAACTTACCAAACAGTGAAAAATGCTCTATGATCAGTTTTTCCCTTGAGGACAGGGTGAGACTGGTTTCAAAGGGAATCAAAGTAACCTGGGAGCATTAGCTACCAGCTACAGGAGGAGGAAATTGTGGCCCAACATAAATCGGCCTTGAAGCGCATACGGCAGAATCGGAAACGATACGAACGAAACCGCAGGGTCAAATCGACCATGCGCACGGCTATTAAGAAAGTTCACCTGGCCATCGCTCAGAAGGATGGAGCAGCACAAGCCGCTCTCCGCTCCGCTATCTCCCTTATTGACAAGGCCGCAACCAAGGGGATCATTCATCACAATACGGCTGCCCGGAATGTGTCTCGCCTGACTCTTCGGGTGAATAAAGCCCTACAAGCTTCGTCCACTTCGGCGCAAGGTTGACGAACAGAGCTCTATGACAAACTTCTCGAGCAAGCGTCTCGGTGGAAGGGAAGTGCTCTTGAGGGCGATATCGAGTTGAACGAGACGCTGCAAGATCTCACGGAGTTCCTCCTCGCTAAAGTGCGCACTATTTTGTAATACGTCCTTTAAAAAGTAGCGATGCAGTCCGATCTTTTTCCCGATCTGCTCGGGCGAGTCACCAGCCTGTCGATAGAGTTTGACTTGCCAGAGATGGCGGAACTGACGACCGATCATGCGAAGGAGAAGTAAAGGAGGTTCGCCGTGAGTCAGTAAACGGTCTAACGCCTTTAATCCTTTTCCGATTTGACGCCGAGCTAAAGCCTCGGTGAAATCGAAAACGGAATGGATTTTTGTCTCTCCCACTACTGCGGCCACTTCCTTCAGGGTAAGGGTTTTTTTCTCCCCGGCATAAGTGATGACCTTCAGGAGTTCGGAGTAGAGAATCGCCAGATCCTCTCCACCTGTTTCTACCATATAAGAACTAGCTTCTGGGGCCAACCGATATCCTAGTTGCCTTGCTTCTCGTTCTAACCAGCCTCCCAGATGATTCCGATAGAGACGTCGTAACTGCACCACCACCCCATTCTTACTAATCGCTGCATAGAGTGGATCTTTCAGATTAGGTTTTTCGGTGATACAGACAAAGCAGTTGAATTCGGAGGGATGCTGACAGTAAGCGATCAAAGGCTCTAGGGTGTTCTTCTTGAGCTTTTCACTGTGCTGGAGGATCACGAGACGCCTGGTGGCAAAAAGGGAGAAGCCATTCAGAATCTCAAGCAGATCGAGGAGCTGGACTTCTTCTCCATAAAAACGGTAATAGGTAAACTCGGCCTGCTCGGGAATCACGATCGCCTCACGGAGTTTTCTCACGAGACGTTCGATCAAAAACCGCTCTTCACCATAGAATAGATAAAGGGGAGCAATATCCCCTTGATCAATACAGGTAAGAACTTGTGTATAGTCCATAGACTTTGAAAGGGCTTAGAATCCATCGACAACCAGACTGACTACTTGTTCACCTAACTTCTGGAACGCGTTTTGTAGTACCAGTCTTCTGGCTACTTCGGACGAAGGAATATCTGCACTTACCAGATAATCATCCCGCGCCGGATTGATCCGTTCATGCAGGAGGACCTGTTGATTGTCCTGGGAAATCAGCGTGATCTCTACCTCTACTTCTAGCCGGTACTCAACGATGAAATCATCTCGATTGAAGGAGAGGGGAAAGAGCGCATAGCTGGAGACGACTCCCAACAGGAGGAGATCGGCTGTAGAGCGAGTAACAAGCTGCAAACGACCATCAGTCAAAAAACTGTTTCGGATCGCTCGGGTGATCTCTTGTTCAATCCCCGGCTCCCGGCTCCGATTTTCTAGCAGAGGTATGGCAATGGTACGGGCCGTGGGAGCTAAATTGCTGCCTGTACCAACCAGTTGATATCCGCAACTCTCGAGCCCGAGGAACCATAATATAACTGCTATAAACCCCAGGCTCTGGACTAATCTGTTCCCCTGTTGTTTTATCCTCCACCCAAAAGCAGGAAGCTCCTCACCAGGGCAAGTTATGAGGAACAAAGATTGAGGATAGAGGAAATCCCTCCCCTGCTCAGGAAGGTAGCTCACTCTTTGGGCAATCTCTCCGTTTTTTTTCACCTGCTCTATACCACAATATTTACCAGTTTTTGAGGCACAACCACAATCTTACGGATTTTTTTGCCCGCGGTATAGGTACGAATCCGTTCATCCTCCAGAGCAAGCTGTTTTACTTCCTCTTCGCTCAAAGAGGGAACGATCAGGATCCGGCTGCGCACCTTTCCGTTGACCTGCACGACTAGCATGATTTCTTCCTCCTTAGCCAGCTCTGGCTTGTAGGAGGGCCAAGATAAACGAACCAGACTCTCCCGATGGCCTAACCGATGCCAGAGTTCTTCCGCAATATGCGGTGTAAAAGGGGAAAGAATAAGCAAAAGCATCTCTATTGCCTCACGCAAAGCCATCAAGGCCTGTTTTCGATAAGATGGCTGTATCTCAAACTGATACAGATGATTGACCAGCTCCATGATAGCGGCAATGGCGGTGTTAAAATGGAAGCGACTTTCGATATCCGCGGTCACTTTCCGAATAGTCTGATGGACTTTCCGACGCAAAGCCGCGATTTCTGGCGAAACATCTTGCATCTGGTCTTCCTGCAGGGTAACTTCTTTGATCTGTTTCAGATGGCCTACCACTAGACGCCAAACCCGATTCAGGAACCGATAAGCCCCCTCAATCCCTTGGTCACTCCACTCCAAATCTTTTTCCGGAGGGGCGGCAAAAAGCATAAAGAGACGCGTGGTATCGGCGCCATACTGCTCAATCATCAAGTCAGGATCTACTACATTCCCCTTGGACTTGGACATCTTTGCCCCGTCCTTGATGACCATCCCTTGGGTAAGCAGGTTTTGGAAAGGCTCATCGATCTTTATCAACCCGATATCGCGTAATACTCGCGTATAAAAACGGGCATAGAGGAGATGCAGGACTGCATGCTCAATTCCTCCAATATACTGATCGACCGGCATCCAGTACGCGGCCGCTTCTGGAGAGAAGGGAAGTTCCCTACTCTGTGCAGACGTATACCGTTCGAAATACCAGGAGGAATCAATAAAAGTGTCCATCGTATCCGTTTCTCGCCGGCCCTCTTTCCCACATTTGGGACAGGAGACACGGAGAAATTCTGCAGACTCTTCCAGGGGAGACCGGGCCCCAAAATTAAATTCTAGATGGAGAGGCAGTTCTACCGGCAAGTCTTCATAGGGTACTGGCACGATTCCACAACTCGAGCAGTAAATTATCGGAATGGGGGTGCCCCAATACCGTTGCCGAGAGATACCCCAGTCGCGGAGTCGGTAATTAACGGTCCGCTGTCCGATTCTCTGTTGCTCCAGGTATTCGATGATACGTTCTTTTCCTTCCTGGGCCGGAAGAGCATTAAACTGCCCTGAGTTCACCATATAGCCGTCTTCGCTATAAGCACTGGTCATGGTCTGGGGATCGAGTGTGCCTTCAAAGGGGTGGATCACGATTCGAATGGGCAAATGATATTTTCGGGCAAATTCGAAATCCCGCTGATCGTGAGCTGGGACAGCCATAATAGCCCCTGTGCCGTAATCCATCAACACAAAATTAGCTGTCCAGATAGGAATATGCTCTTGGGTTAGAGGATTTATGGCATACCGTCCGGTAAAGATTCCCTCTTTTTCGGTATCTTCTGCACTCCGGATAATCTTGTCTTCACGGGAAACCCTTTGGATGAAGGCACGAATCTCCTCTTCCTGTTCTACCCCGGTGATAAGCGTGGAAAGAAAGGGATGTTCAGGAGCGAGCACCATGAAAGTCGCCCCAAAGATCGTATCTGGACGGGTGGTGAAAATGCGGATCGGTTCAGACCCCCCCACCACTGGAAAATCTACTTCTGCCCCATAACTCTTCCCAATCCAGTTCTTCTGCATAGTCAACACCCGCTCTGGCCAGCCATTCACCAGCGTCTCGCATCCTTCCAGCAATTCGTCAGCATAAGCGGTAATACGCAAAAACCACTGCTCGATTTCTTTCAGAATGACTTCAGTCGAACACCGCCAGCAGCGACCTTGTTCAACCTGTTCATTGGCCAAGACCGTCTGACAGGAAGCACACCAGTTGACCAGCGATTTCTTTCGATAGGCTAAACCACGTTCCAACATCTTCAAAAAGAACCATTGATTCCATTTATAATAATCCGGATGACAGGTAGCTACTTCTCGATCCCAATCGTAACTCAATCCCATGCTTTTCAACTGATTGCGCATGTAGTTGATGTTATCCCATGTCCATTTGGCCGGATGGATACGATGTTGAATCGCCGCATTCTCTGCCGGTAGTCCAAAAGCGTCCCATCCCATGGGATGTAATACATTGTAGCCACGCATAGTCTTATAGCGCGCTACGACATCTCCAATAGAATAGTTGCGTACATGCCCCATATGAATACGGCCGGAAGGATAGGGAAACATTTCCAGGACGTAGTATTTCTTTTTGGTCGGATCTTCTGTTACTCGAAAGATCTTTTCTTGTTCCCAATACGCCTGCCATTTTTTTTCTACTTCTTTAAAAGGGTATCTTTCTTCCATGCTACCCAACCTCCTACGGCCAATATCTACATTGTATGGGTAATCTATGAACCCAAATCACACCACGGAGACACGGAGAACACGGAGGTTTTAGTCTTTTCTCTGTGCTCTCCGTGTCTCCGTGGTAAATCTCCCTGATAAACCTCTTCAGACATGCCTGTCACTCAAGTTTTTCCAATTCTACCACGGAGCAGGGCAGAAATCAACGGACAGAGATGGAAAACTATTGCCAGAGACTTGTTAGGATGGAGTTATAGCCACTGCGCTGGAGGGGGAGAAGTATGGTCTGACCCCATCTTGCACCTCGTATTGTTGTATAACCTACTCTTTTAAACGTGGATCTAAAGCGTCTCGCAAGCCATCTCCGAGGAGATTGAGTCCCAGGATGGTGAGAAAAATAGCCAGCCCGGGAAACAGGGTCAGCCAGTAAGCCGTCCGCATAAAATCCTTGCCTACCGAGAGCATCGAACCCCAACTGGGAGCGGGTGGTTGAGCTCCAACCCCTAAAAAGCTTAAGGTCGCTTCGGAGAGAATGGCTCCCGCCACTCCCAGTGTTCCTACCACGATAATAGGGCCGAGACAGTTAGGGAGGATATGGCGAAGCAAGATCCGGGGATCAGGAGCTCCAGCAGCACGAGTCGCTTCCACAAATTCGCGCTCTTTGAGGGAAAGGACTTCTGCCCGTACCAGACGGCAGATCGTCGGCCAGCCCACAAAACCCAGGGCAAAGAAGACATTGTAGAGCCCTGGGCCTATCACGACCATAATGGCCAAAGCAAAGAGTAAGTTTGGAAAGGCAAACATGATATTCGTCCACCAGGTAATAAAATCATCGATCCAACCGCCATAATACCCGGCCAGCAGTCCAAGGATAGTACCAATAGTTAAAGAAATGACCTGAACTACGATACCCACTGAAAGCGAAATCCGAGCGCCATAGATAATACGGCTCAACACATCCCGTCCCTGGTTATCGCTCCCGAGCCAGAAGATTCCTCCATTGGGTAATTCCTTACTGGGTGGAATTTTCCAGCCAGGTGGTTTGAGATAGTAATTGAGATCAGCAAATGTAATCGGATCAAACGGCGCAATAAACGGGGCAAAGATAGCCATCAGAACCATAAGGAAGGCCAAGCCCCCTCCCAGGAGCGCTCCTTTATTCCGCTTAAATTGAGACCAATGTTCAGCAAAAAGCCCTTCCGATTTCCGGGAATCTCGAGTATCTCTATTCGTCTGTTTCATAGGAATCAGTTATACCGAATACGAGGATCAATAAAGCTATAAATGAGATCAACAAAGAGATTTACCAGTACAAAAACGAGGGCGATAAAGAGCACACACCCTTGTGCCATAGGTAAATCGCGTTGACTGATCGAATCTACGAGTAACCGTCCTATACCAGGCCAATTAAACACTGTTTCCGTGACTACAGCCCCACTCAGGACATTGCCAGCCTGCACACCTACTACCGTGATTACTGGAATAAGGGCATTGCGGAGAGCATGTTTGTAGGTAACCCGGGTATTTGAAATGCCTTTAGCCCGGGCAGTGGTGATGTAATCCTGCCGTATTACATTTAGCATAGCCGAGCGGGTAGTCCGAGCAATCAGGCCGGTGATAGCTGTGCCAAGCGTAATGGCAGGAAGGATAAGGTAGTGCCATTGTCCTCTCCCATAGCCTGAGGGGGGGAGCCAGCGCAAATGTACCCCAACATAGAGCATTAAAAGAAGACCGAGCCAGAAGACTGGCGTGGACACGCCCAGGAGAGCAAAGATCATGCTGCCAGTATCAAAGATAGAATTCCGTTTTATCGCCGAAATAATGCCGACTCCTACCCCAAGAACCGTAGCCAGAATCAAGGAGGCTACCGCCAATCTGACGGTAGCCGGAAAGCGTTGCATTAACATACTCGCTACCGGCCGATTGGTGCGAAAAGAAGTCCCTAAATCTCCCTGGACGGCATTCCCCAGAAAATAGAGGTACTGCACCGGGACAGGCCGATCCAGTCCCCATTGCTTGCGGATGCGCTTGACTGCATCGGGATGGGCAATGGCTTCTCGCGAATCCATCAGAAAATTAACTGGATCTCCTGGCACCATCTGCATCAGACTAAACGTAATAAGGGTAATCCCCAACAAAACCGGAATAGTGAGTAGTATCCTTCGCAGGACATAAGTCAGCAACATGTTTTCTCCCTACCCTGGCAGTATCCTAGAACATCGGTCAGGTAATCATTTGCAGAGCCGACACGGATGAACCTCTTCCCCCTCGATGCTTAGCATTAACCACAAATTTGCAATTCCCCCTTCCCCCATCAGGAGGAGGCAAGCGGATAACTCTTCGTTGCACTCCCGGAGCAGAGCGGAGGGTTGTCCTTTCATCATCCCGGAGCAGAGCGGAGGGTTGTCCTTTCGTCTCGTCATCCGGGGAAGGAGTACTACTTGGCCAGTGTTCTGGGCCTCGGTAAAGATGCTGCCAGGATATAGTTTCCAGTATCTTCCAGTATCTATTTCTCTCTGGGTTACTGCATTGCTTCCTTCATCTTCTGATCAATCCAGACTTTCTCCATTTCCTGGAGATCCATGTCGGTTGGAACCGGTTTGATGTTGTATACCCACGGTTGACGGGCCATAACAGCCTTGTTGTAGTTATAAAACCAGATAGGAGCGTCCTCGACGACGATCTTTTCTGCTTCGCGAAGTAAGGCAATCATCTCATCAAAGTTATTGGTCGCCTGGGCTTTATCCAGCAACTCATCGATCTTGGGATTTTTATATCGTTGTACATTCCCGGCGCCGCCGAAATTTTTCGAATGCATCCGCTTGTATATATAGGCCAGAGGATGGGTATCACCACCGGTGGAGCCAATGAACATATTGTAATCACCACTGATAGCTACCTGATTGACTACTGCTCCTTCCACCAGAATCGGTTTCAATTTCATCCCCACTTTGCTTACATAGTTCATAACCGCTTCTACCGCTGGTAGTCCCCAGGCTGGATGGTTGGTGGTGTGGATTTCGAATTCAAATTTCTGTCCGTTCTTATACCGGACCCCATCTGGTCCCATCTTCCAACCCGCTTCTTCAAGCAATTGCGAGGCTTTTTCTGGATTATATTCGTATCCTTTTAAGTCAGGATTATAAGCCGCTAACGTGGGTGGAAACAGACCAGTCGCATAATAGGCTTTTCCTTGCAGGAGATTATCAATAATCGTTCGACGGTCTATAGCATAGTTAAACGCCTGTCGTACTCGCTTATCCGTCCACGGCTCCTTCTCATTATGAAAAGCAATTCGGCGGGTCCAGAGCTCCGGAACTTCTACCAGGAGTGGGCCATATTCCGGGTGTTCTTTGAAGCGACGGTACTGGGGATCCCGAATAATGAACATATCGAGGTTCCCTGCCTCAAACTCCGCCTCTGTCGTTGCTGCCTCTTTCATAATCCTGTAGACCACTTTATCTAAATAAGGAGGGCCTGCCCAATAATCAGGATTGGCAACGATGACCACTTCACTATCCCGAATCCAGTTTTCGAATTTGAAAGGGCCAGAGCCTACCGGTTTTTCTGTAAAAGCGGTTCCTAGCTTTTCCACCTCTTCTTGTGGCACTACAGAGGCAAATTCATGGGTCAGATTGTAGAGAAAGGTGACTTCTCGTTCAGTCAATTCGATCCGAAAAGTATAGTCATCAATAACCTGAAACCCATCAGCGCTGCTGGCTTTTCCATCTAAGACCTCCTGCGCCCCTTTTACCTTGGAGAACCACTGCGCTACCGGAGAAGTCGATTTCGGATCTAATACTCGATCATAAGAGTATTGGAAGTCCACTGCTTTCACCTCGCGCCTATTGTGAAATTTCACCCCTTTCCGGAGATGAAAGGTATAGGACTTTCCATCTTCACTGACCTCCCAACGTTCGGCAATATCAGGAATAACTACCCCCTTTCCCGGATCCAGCTTCACTAATCCGTCAAAGAGGTTCATGGTGATCATCCGGGCACGAATGGCATTTATTCGGATAGGATCAAGATGCTCTGGATCCCCATAGATCGCGGCTCTGGTCAATGTTCCTCCATATTGTGGTTTTGTTTCCTGAGCTACGGCAACGCTTCCTGCACTGAGAAGGAGCAACAGGACACCAATCATCAGACTACGACATACTTTCTTTTCCATAGATTCCTCCTTTACCTTCGTTCTTAACGATACTTGGTTATGGTGAGGGATAAAAAGAGAAGGGATACGGATAGAAGCCTTCTTTATTTGCAAATATTATCCAAAGATTGGGAACAGTTGTCAATCAGAATATGTTTCTTCAAGTAAATAGTTCCCCTATCTAGGAGGAATACACGTGTCACGCTCCTGCTCTCCAAAAGCAGGGGGATCTCTTGCAAAATAGCTCCTCTTTTCTGTAGACTGAGATTATCACAGGAAACCGTCGCCTTGGCAAAGAGAGGGTGGGTCTTCTCACGGAGTATGCTTACATGGATCTGGATTATGAACCGTCCCCGTTTTGGGAAGAACGTTTACGAAAGCATTTTAGCCTGGTCGGTACAGGGAGAGTCTCCTTCAGTAGCCGGTATAATCACTGGTTATACCGCGCAAAACTCCGCGCATTGCAACAGGTCTGGCAGACTCTGGATTTTACTCCTTCCGGAAAGTCTATCCTCGATGTCGGATGTGGAACCGGATTTTTTGTGACCTATTATCAGGCACAGGGTTGTGCCTCTCTTACCGGAATTGATATTACGCAGATCAGTATAGAATATTTACAGCAACAGTTTCCTCAGTTTACTTTCTATCGTCGGGATATTGGAACAACCTGGGAAGAGCCGTTACCTGCCTTTGACATTGTCCATGTCTTTGATGTATTATACCATCTGACAAGCAAGCAGAGATTTCACCAGGCACTGATCAATCTGAGTCAGCTTACTGCAACAGGAGGGTATCTTCTGATGACCGACTATGGGGGTGTAGAGGAAAGATATCCGGATTCTCATGTCGTTTTTCATAGCCTGCCCACCTACCAACATCTCCTTCAACAACACGGTTTGACTCTCTGTCTGGTGCTTCCGGTCTATTATCTCCTGAATAGACGCCTCTTTTCAGCCTTCTTCTCTCGGCGCAATACTCTCCTGGCTCGCGTAGCTCATCGCCTAGATCAAGGGGGTGCCCCCTGCTGGTATTTTTTAGATGGACTGCTGCTTTCTCAGCAGAGAGCAAACATGCGCCTTTTAGTGGCTCATAAGAAGGAAACAGATATATGAAGCAGGCTTTTTACCGTGCACTCAAAATACGGGATGGCGAAGAACAACTGGTCATTCTGGTTTGGGGGGTCTTCTTCTTCATGGGAGCCGCCACGACGTATGTGCAGGCGGCCAGCAGTTCTCTCTTTCTGAAATTCATCGGTATCCAGTATCTACCGCTCCTCTTTATTGCTGAGCCGATTATAATGTTGCCAATTAGTGTAGGCTATACCCTGCTTTTAGACCGTGTGGGTAGTCGAAAATTGGTCTTGTATACTTTTGGGATGATGGCCGGATTATTTCTCTTCTCCCGATTTGTTCTCCTGTTAGGAGGAGTGTGGTACTACCCTGTCCTCTCCATGCTCGTGGGTGTCAGTATGCTTGTGCTCGGTACCCAGAGCTGGTCGCTCGCTGGCGATTTGTACGATATTCAAGCCTCCAAACGCCTCTTTGGCGTTATTGGAAGTGGTGGGCCTATTGGAGTAATCCTGAGTGGACTCACCACCAAATTCATGGTGGATGTGTTTGGCACCTTCAATATCTTACTGGTTTCCAGCGGTTTTCTCTTTCTCTGCGTGGGTTTGATTACCCTCATCTATACCAAAGCTCCACCGGTTGCTGCAGTGCGGGTGACCACAAAACGAAAAAAGAAACCACAAGCTGGGTGGCGAGAAGGATTTACCCTTATAAAAGAATCCCCTTATCTCCGCCTGCTCATTGGCTCAACCTTTATGGCCTATCTACTGGTCAATATCATTACCTTTCTCTTTCGAAAGTCGGCAACGGAAACCTTTGCTCGTACCGATGATCTCACAGCATTCTTTGGATCATTTGAAGGCTTTATGGGGATCTTTTCCCTCTGTGGCCAGATCTTTCTGACCAGCCGTATTCTGAAAGTGCTCGGGGTAGACAAAGCCTCACTGGTACGCTCAGCCGGTCACGTTGTGGGACTCAGTCTCATTGCACTACATTTTAGCATCATTACCACCATCATTGCACGTACCATTGACCGGGTGGTTTTACGCGTACTCCATGGAGTAACCTCTCGGCTTCTTTATAATCCCCTTCCTCAGGAACATAAAGAAAAGATCCGGGCTTTTGTCGAATGGAATGTTGTACCCACAGCAACTGCCCTCTCTGGGCTGTTGTTATTGGTCGTCGATCGTTATCTTTCCGTGCAGGTGTTCGGATATATCGCGGTCATGCTGAGTCTTCTAGCTTTTTTCCTTACTTTTAAACTCAAGGATGCTTATGGAAGAGTTTTTATAGAGAACATCAGCCGAGAAGATGAATTGAATCGCAGACTGAGTGCAGAACATCTGCTCGATTTTCAGGATCGTTCAACACTTGAAGCTCTGGAAAGAGGGATACGCGAGGGGAATGAACAGACCGTACTTTTCAGTATGGAGCTGATTGCCAAAGCAGAGGCAAAGACAGCAGTAGACGCGGTTATCTCCCAACTCCACTCCCCAAATAGACGAATCCGAAAAGCGGCTGTGCAGACTCTGGGCATTCTGGGTAATAGTCAACATCTACCGCTCATCGCGGAAATGCTTCCTACCGAAAAAGAGCCAGAGGTACTCGTGACACTTATAGAGACTTTTGGGAAGCTTGCTTCACGGAGCACTAATACTCAAGAAGAAGCAACCCTCTTCTCTTCAACTGTCGAAGAGTATGTGGTCACCCATCTCACCCCCTTTCTCGAATCCCCCTTTCCAGCAGTGAAAGCCGAAGCGATCAATCAACTGGTCAGTGTAGGGGGCCTGGATGGGGTGATTCTTTCTGCAGAAGTGTTGAAACAGATGATCAGCGATCCTAAGGCGAGTGAACGAGAATGGAGTGCGTATGTTTTAGGAGAGCTCAAGATCAAATCCTTTTTTCCCCAACTGATGCCCCTTATCCACGATAGTGAAATAAGGGTGCAAAAACGGGCCATCGAAGCCTTAGGAAAGATTCAGGATTGTCGAGCGGTTCAGCCCCTGGTCGATCTCCTCTCGAATGGAAGTTTACGCCCTACTGTTTTGACTGCCCTGGAGATGATTGCCGCTCAGGATTGCCATCAACTCATTCAAGCTTTTCAGGCTCCCCATCTCTCCCCGGAGGTGCGCCAACATATTCCCTTGATTTTGAAGGATGTCAAGAATTCGGAGGTCAATGCTCTGTTGACGAAAACCTTGTTAGACCCTCACCCCCTGGTCCAGTCTCAAGCTCTCCGTGCTCTCGAGTACCGCAAAAAGAAGGGACTAATCCTGGAGATAGATCGAGGGGTTCTCAAAGATTTTCTTCGAAGAGTTGCGGAGAACGTGTGCGTATATCATCTCAGCCGCTTCCGTATTGCCGCACTGGCAGAAACTGTAGAAGAAGCTCTTCTGCTTCGCGACCACCTGTCGGGACGGATTCGAGCGGGAGAGGAACGGATATTTCGCGCCTTAGGATTGCTCTATGAGGCTCCGATGCAATCGATCTATACCTCCTTTCGTTCTTCCAATCCTCTTCAGCGATCCTATGCCCTCGAAGCCTTACAGAATGTGCTGGAGAAGGATGTACAGGAGTTTCTGCTCCCCCTCTTAGAGTATATCCCAGAATATGAAATGGCTCGCTTTGGAGAGCGACAGTTTCGCTTGCCTTCATTCACTCTTCGGAGAGCCTTACAGAGGTTAGTCGCAGAAGGGGATTATTGGATGAATGCGGCGATCTACTATCTGGTCAAACGAGGAAAACCGGAGCAATTCCAGGAACTACTCACGACCCTGCGTAATCCGGTGACTTTTATGGAGGAGGATGAGATGCTAGGGACCATGGATAAAGCGTTATTCTTGAAGAGTGTCCCTCTCTTTGCAAATCTTGATGTAGAAGACCTCTTTTTCCTAGCACAAATTGCCGAGGAGAAAGATTACCCGAGCAATACCATGATCTTTCAAGAGGGTGATATTGGAGAGAGTCTCTTTCTGATTATTTCTGGAGAGGTGGATATCCTCCATATCAAAGGCCAAGAAGCTCAACTCTTAACGACTTTAGGACCGAAGGATTTCTTTGGGGAGATGGCCATTCTTTCCGAAGAACCACGCTCTGCTTCCGTGCGCACGCGCTCACAAGTCAACGCTCTCGTTATCGAAAAGGAGGAATTTAAAGAGATCCTCAAGAGACGTCCAGAAATCGCTCATGAGATTATTCGGGTCTTAATCGCTCGATTAAAACATATGGAAGCCCAAACCAGACCATCATTAGCCCAACAGGAGAACTAACTGCATGCAACTCGATCCACAACAGATGCCGTCTCAGGCCGCATATAAACTACTCATCGGTTGTGTTGTTCCTCGCCCCATCGCTTGGGTCTCAACTATAAGCGCAGATGGAGTGGCAAATTTAGCGCCATTCAGTTTTTTCATGGGAGTCTGTGGTGATCCTCCCACGATTGCCTTTTCTTCTGGCCCCCGACAGGGTAAACTGAAAGATACGGTACGCAACATCGAATATACTCAAGATTTTGTCGTTAATGTGGTCAATGATCCATTGGCCGAACAGATGAATCTCTCTTCTGGTGATTATCCGCCGGAAGTTAGTGAGTTCACCATTACCGGTCTGACCCCTCTGCCGGGTATAAAAGTCAAAGCTCCACGTGTGGCTGAAGCCCCTATAAACCTCGAGTGTCGCTTAGTGCAAATTGTGCCAGTGGGGCATGGTCCGCACAGTCTTGTGCTTGGCGAAATCGTCTATTTTCATATCCGGGATGATCTGTATAAGGAGGGGAGAATCGATATGTATAAACTCCACCCGGTTGGCCGTCTGGCCGGACATCTCTATACCCATGTTCATGACATCTTCGAGATGAAAAGACCAGTAGAGAATTATCCCGGCTAACCACCTATCTTCTCTCCACTAATAACGAAAAAGTTAAGATATACGATGGAGGGAGGATGTGACAGCTCCTTTTCCGACAGGTAATCCTTCATACTTGGCCGAAACTCAGCAGCACAGAAAGGGTGGCGTTTTTACTTTCCGTCTGACTTTGCATCCATGCGACGAAGCCGATCTTGATCTTCTATATGACCATACTATGCGATGTCTCGCGAGAGTTATGGTGCCTAAGACAAGAGAGTTTCTCACTCTCGGTGTTTGCATACAGCAACCATAGAGAATTGGGAGAAATCCAATGAAAGTGCTGTTAGTGCATCCGAGTCCCTTGATGTATTCTGAGATCTATCTGCGACTGGAACCGCTGGGTTTAGAGCGAGTTGCCCAGGCTATTCGATTGGCTGGACATACCGTGCGACTCCTCGATCTGCAAATTTTTCCGCAGCAGGAGTATTTTCGAGCAGTCCGTGGCTTTCAGCCTCAGGCTATAGGGTTTTCCTTGAATTATCTTGCCAATGTCCCGGAAGTCATTGATCTGGCCAAAGAGACCAAACGTCTGCTCCCGGACAGCTTTCTCTTTGTAGGTGGTCACAGTGCCTCTTTTATTGCTCCCCAAATCCTCCGACAGGCACAAGGAGCAATTGATTGCATTTTACGAGGGGAAGGAGAATGGATTACTCCTCAGGTACTGGAAGCGTTTCCAGACAAAAATCTCGAAATGCTTCCAGGAGTGGTAACCTTGAATGGTATGGGACCACGACCGCAATTGATCTCATCACTGGAGGAGTATCGTCCGGCACGAGATCTGGCTCAGAAAAGACACAAATATTTTATCGGAACCCTTGATCCCTGTGCTTCTATCGAGTTTACCCGGGGATGTCCCTGGGATTGTGCCTTTTGTAGTGCATGGACCTTTTATGGACGGAGCTATCGCAAAGTGGCACCAGAAGCAGCCGCTGAAGAGCTTGCTCAGATTCAGGAACCCAATGTCTTTATTGTCGATGATGTGGCGTTTATCCGTCCAGAACATGGATTGGCTATTGGCAAGGAAATTGAGAAGCGGAACATCCGCAAACGGTATTACCTGGAAACCCGCTGTGATGTTCTGATCCGCCATCCAGAAGTGTTTGCCTACTGGAAACGTCTGGGGCTCCAGTATATGTTTCTCGGCTTGGAAGCGCTGGATGAAGAGGGCCTTACTCTTCTTCGGAAACGGGTTACCTCGAGCGAGAATTTCAAAGCCCTGGAGATTGCCCGGTCCCTTGGGATTACCGTAGCCATTAATATCATCGCCGATCCAGATTGGGATGAACACCGGTTTCAGGTCATTCGAGCATGGGCCACTCAGGTCCCTGAAATTGTCCATCTGACGGTCAATACACCCTATCCAGGCACCGAAACCTGGTATACGGAATCTCGGAAATTAACCACCCTGGATTATCGTCTCTTTGATGTCCAGCATGCGGTTTTACCAACTCGGTTGCCCCTGGATCGTTTCTATGAAGAATTGGTTAAGACGCAAAAAGTATTGAACCGTAAACATCTGGGATTTTCCGCTCTCTGGAAAACTTTTGGGATCTCCCTTGCCCTTCTCTGGCGAGGGCAGACCAACTTTCTCCGGATGCTCTGGAAATTCAATAAAGTCTACAACCCTCAGCGGCAATATCAGGATCACCAGCGAGAAGTATTTTATACTTTAGACCCTCCCCATGAGGGACCAGAAATGAGTAAACCGACCTCACACCAGCTTTATGTTCATCTTCCTGCACCAGCTAAAAGGGGTGGAGAGACCCCATAAACAAGAGAAATGCTGTAAAAGGAGACCGATCTTGAATCCTCGTCGTCAATTACAAGACCGTTTGCGCCAGGAGCGTGAGAATATCGTTACCCTTTGTGCCGATTTAATTCGACACCCGAGCGAGAATCCACCTGGTGATACTACGCGCATTGCAGAATTTGTCACCACCTATTTCGATACCAAACATGTGGATTACCGGGTCATTGCCCCTCAGCCCTCCATGCCAAATATTCTGGCTACCATTCAGGGAGCCGACCCTGGAAAACATCTTGTCCTGAATGGTCATCTGGATGTTTTTCCAGCAGGTGATTGGGCTCTTTGGAGTGACCATCCCTACGCTGGTAATCTCCGTGATGACAAATTATTTGGTCGTGGGGCCTCCGATATGAAAGCGGGAGATACCGCCTCCTTGATGACTTTTCTGCTCCTCTCCGAATTTCGTGAGTACTGGAAGGGGACCCTGACTTTGACCCTGGTTTCTGACGAGGAAACCTTTGGTCCGTGGGGAGCTGCCTATTTACTGGAGCATTACGAGGAGACCCGCGGAGATTGTGTCTTAAATGGTGAGCCGAGTACCCCTGGTATAGTGCGGTTTGGAGAAAAGGGTATTCTCTGGCTTGAAATGCAGACCAAGACTCACGGCGGTCACGGCGGATACCCGCATATCAGCCCTAATGCGATCATGCTGGCGGGAAAAATTCTCGCAGAGCTCGAACAGGAATTTGCGCATATCCAGGTGCCCACTCCCTCAGAAGTGTATGAAAAAATCGAAGCTGCCCGCCCAGTATTTGATGCCCAGTTGGGCCCACACTCGACCGATACTCTCTATCAGGTGACCATTAATATTGGCACTATCACCGGAGGCACAAAGGTCAATATGATTGCCAATGCCTGCCGTACAGAGATCGATATCCGCTGCCCTATTGGTTATATCTATATCACTGATCAAGCCTTAAAACGTTTTGAGGCTGTGCTGGAGCGCTATGAAGGGGTCTCTTATCGGATTATCAATCGTTCTGAACCAAATTATACAAATCCCAATTTTGAACTGATGACCCATGTGGCAAACAATGCAAAAGCCGTACGGGGAATTCAGCCTCGTCCGGGGATTGGATTAGGGGGTACCGATTGTCGGTTATGGCGGTTGCGGGGGATTCCAGGAGTTATTTATGGTCCAACTCCTTATAATATGGGTGCTCCAGACGAATATGTTACCCTGGATGATCTGCTTGGCACGGTATGGGTACACGTGCTCTCTGCCTTTGATTATCTGTCTTCTTAAGGAACTCCTTTAAAGTTTTTTGCGCCCCAGGAAAGCAGCGCTCTCGGCAGGCCTTCACCGTAGAGAAGGCCAAGCATGGCGAGAGGAAGAGAGCAAAGACTCTGCAGCCTCGGCGGTGTGCGAGAGGATCAAGTAACGATCTCTGGTGTGCCTCCTCAATGACTGCAAGGGAAGCAATCTCAAAGGAACTGAGACTTAATATCACCTTATCGTGGAAAGGAGAAAGGGATGGCTCTCAAAGATACCCCTCAGTACTATCATGAGGTCTTAAAGCGTATTCCCCCGCGTGCTACTCCTGTCTTTGAGGATGAGGAGATGCAGAAACGGGTTTGGGGCCGCCGGTGGGGCGTGTATAATGACGTTGGAACTCTGAAGATGGTACTGGTACATCGTCCAGGTGAAGCGATCAGGCGTATGACTGCCGAGAAGTACGATCCAGAAATCGAGGCGCTAATCGATGAACAGGAGCAATGGTACTGGCGAGGCAAATATCCACCTGATCTGCAAAAAATGCAAGCGGAACATGATCGAATGGTTGAAGCGCTGAAGCAAGAAGGAGTAGAAGTAGTCTATGTCGAAGGCTCTCCCACCGACCCCAAGGCCATGTATACGCGGGATAATGGTATTGCCATCCAGGGAGGGGCCATTATTGGTCGTTTGGGACCAGTAGGTGCAGCTCCTGGGATGGGTCGGCGAGGGGAGGAAGCCTTTGTCATGCGGAAACTGGTCGAATTAGGAATGCCCATTCTGCGCACTATCCATGGTAGTGGCTTATTCGAGGGAGGGAGTTTTGCCTTTCTCGATGAACAAACCGCGGTCATCGGATTATCCTACCGACAGAATGAGGAAGCAGCTCGACAAATCGAAGAAGTGCTAGCCGTCCAGGGAGTTCGTCTGATCCGCGTTCCTCTGACCGGGCATAGTCTCCATATTGATGGGGCGGTAGTGATGGTCGATCATCGACTCGCTTTAATCAATATCACTCGTCTTCCCTATTGGTTTTTGGATCTATTGCAAGAGAGAAAGATTCATACGGTGGAAGTCCATCATGCCGACGATCCTCGGGTGGTGAACTGTTTGGCCGTGCGGCCTGGCAAGGTGCTTCTGGCGATCAATAACGGGGATGCTACAGCCGAACGTCTTACGAAGGCAGGGGTAGAGGTTATTCCGATCGACTATGCCGAATGTCAATGCAATGGTGGAGGCATTCATTGCTCCACTATGCCTCTGATTCGGGAACGGGATTAATGCCAGTTCTACACGACAGAAACAGGGAGACACAACTGCTCTGGTAAGTTAATGTTGATTACTGTTCGCTGCGCTGGTTTAGAATTTGCAGGAGAAAGGGATCTGTATGCGTCTTGATGTTGTGCAATTGACTCGTGATCTGGTGGCTTTTGATTCGGTAAGCCAACGGAGCAATGTTGCTATCGCTGATTTTTTAGAAGAGCTGCTACAAAAATGTGGGTTTACGGTCGAACGGTTGGAGTTTATCGATGAAAACGGTGAACGTAAGGTCAGTCTAGTGGCAAAGAAAGGCGAGGGAAGCGATGGATTTGCTTTGATTTCCCACTCTGATACCGTTCCTGGTCTGGGATGGGACCGCAACCCTTTTGATCCGGTCGTGGTAGATGGTCGTATCATTGGGCTGGGAAGCTGTGATATGAAAGGCCCCTTAGCAGCTACTCTGGTAGCCGGAGCAGCGATTGAGGCAACAAAGCTCCAGAAACCCTTGTTTATCATTATAGCTGCCGATGAGGAGGTGGGAGGGGGTGGCGCGATTCAGGTCGTAGAAGAATCCGCACTCTTGAACACTCTTCGACCGAAGCATGGGGTGATTGCAGAGCTAACGACCTTGATCCCGGTGTATGCGCATAAAGGTGGGGCGAGAGTGGTCGTCACGGCTTATGGACGGGCAGCACACACCAGTACGGATCAGGGGATTTCCGCAAATTTTCTTATCGCTCCCTTTTTGGCAGAGATGGCCGAATTAGCGAAGAAACTCAAAACCGATACGGCATTTATGAACCCTGAGTTTCATCCCCCAACACTCGGATTCAATATGGTTTTGAATGATGGGGGATGCCGCCCAAACGTTACTGCAGCAAAGACAGTCTGTACCCTTGGTTTCCGGCCGATGCCTAATGATCGGAGTGCGGAGGTGCTTGCGCTGATAACCGAAAAAGCCAAGCAATATGGCTTCGAAGTATCTTCCAGTCTACGTGAGCCTTTCTATATCGCACCAGACACGGAGATTGGGCAAGCTGGCCTGAAAGCGACTGGTGTATCACAGCCGAAGACCGTAGCCTTTGGTACAGATGCTCTTTTTTTCAAGGATGCCTTGCAACTGGTGATTTTAGGCCCTGGAGATATCGCCCAGGCTCATACGAATGGCGAATGGATTGCGATCTCCCAACTCCAGGAAGCGGTCAGCGTGTATACACGGATGATCGAAATGTTGTGTATGGGGGGAGAGATAAGCGATAGTAATTCTGGAAAGAATCGAGAAGCTTAGCTAGATAAGGATGAAGACCTTAAATTTAAATTCTTGAGAAAAGTTTGCTTAATCTAGTAATGGCTACACCTCACCATCTCCGCTCTGGATATACCACAGGTACCTGCGCTACTGCCGCTACTAAGGGAGCTTTGCTGGCCCTGATTCACCAGCGACGTTTTGCCAAGGTGCGCATTCACCTCCCTATTGGGAAGCAGGTTACCTTGCCGCTTCACTCTTGTGCCTATACGTCTGAGGAAGGGAGGAGTAGTGTGATCAAAGATGCCGGTGATGATCCCGATGTGACCCATGGGGCTGAGATTTGTGCCCGTGTGTGGTGGCATTTGCAACCAGAGGTTTTCTTTCAGCGTGGGGCAGGTGTGGGTATAGTGACCAAGAAGGGACTCCCAGTACCACCTGGAGAACCGGCCATTAATCCAGTTCCGCGTCAAATGATTCGAGAGACGGTACGGGAAGTGTTGCAAAAAGTCCACTTACTGGATCGAGGAGTGGTCGTAGAGATCTCCGTTCCACATGGCGAGGAGATGGCTAAAAAAACCTTTAATCCGCGACTGGGAATAGTGGGAGGAATCTCCATCCTCGGTACTACCGGCATCGTAGAGCCTTATTCTCTTTCCGCTTGGTTAGCCAGTGTACAACAGAATATTGATGTGGCCGTAGCCCAGGGGTGCAAGCAGGTGATTTTTACCGTAGGAGGACGTGGAGAAAGATTCGCTCAGCGGTTGTTTGCGCTTCCAGAGATCGCTTTCATCCAAATTGGAGGGTTTTTTGGGGAATCATTATGCCATGCGGGCAAAGCGGGTGTGGAACAGGTGACGCTAGCAGTAATGAGTGGTAAATTAGCCAAATTTGCTGCGGGGAATCCTTCCGTACATAGTAAAGATAGTACTCAGGATTTCCAGTTTTTGGGAGAGATTGCTCGTGAAGCGGGTGCTTCTGAAGAGGTGATAGAACAAATTGTCCAGGCCAATACGGCACGAGAAGTCTCAGGGTTAGTGCAACAAACCGGCCTTTATGCCTTTTACCACCTCTTGTGCCAAAAGGCATGGCACTATGCGCAATCTTTTATTCACAATGCTTACCGATTGGATATTCTCCTTTTGGGAGAAGAGGGGGAGATCTTGGGGTGCTATCCGCCACAGGATGCCTAGGAGGAGGGGTTCGGAGGCCGGATGAAATCCTCCTGCAGAGAAGTCTGGTTATCCAGGAAATTTTCGCTCCCTCCGGGATTGATCCTGAGCACAGCGAGGGACTCAAAAGGACAAAAAGAGTAAATCTCGTTGTAGGATGAGGAGAGGATAAGAAAGGTGCACAGTTAGAAGAGAAGGACTACCAGAGTATGGAAACTTCAGGAGAGAGTACACCAAAAAGAATACATCAGCCGGTGAAAGGGAGTCGAATCAAAAAGGGTTTGGTGATGGTAAACACCGGTAATGGGAAAGGGAAGAGTACCGCCGCCTTAGGCGTCCTTTTCCGGGCGTGGGGGAGAAATATGCGGGTTATCATGCTCCAGTTTATCAAGCCTCCTACGGCCAAATTTGGGGAACACCGGGCTGCTCAGAAGATCGGCATAGAGATTAAAGCGTTAGGGGATGGTTTTACCTGGCTTTCTAAAGACATGGATCGTACCAAGGCACTGGCTATTGAGCAATGGGAGGTGTGTAAAGAGACCATTGCATCTGGAAAGTACGATATCGTCATTTTAGATGAATTTACCTATACGCTACATTATGGCTGGATACCGGTCGAAGAAGCCCTGGAGGTGTTACGCAACCGTCCAGAGATGGTCCACGTGATCATCACCGGTCGCAACGCTCCTCAAGCCTTGATAGAGTTTGCTGATCTGGTTACCGAAATGCGGGAAATAAAACATCCCTATAAGCAGGGGATCAAAGCGCAACCAGGGATTGAATTTTAGAGAATACAGCGCTAAGGGGGGATTCTCCAGGAGGCAATACTGGCGCTGGATTCTGCCCCCACCATTTCCTTACACAGACGTTATCCCTCTCCTGGTTGTTGGATGAGCCCTGTTTATAAATGGTAATGCCGAAAAGGGACTCTGGTGGTTCGAGAATTTACCAAACCAGATGCGCTTGGCTTTTTGTCAAATATCTGGCATGAGTGGAGTCCAAAATAGTGAGATATGGTATCAAGGCTGGCCAAAAGGAGATAGCCTCTTCCAAAGCAGACATCTCCTTTTGGCTCTTTTGTACCTAAGGCTCTGGCACTTTAATCCCGTTGATATGAATCTTTTCTTCTCAGGGCATTCTGGAATCTATCCCTCACAGACCGTCTTTATTTCATTCTTGACCAACTTCCCATCTTCCCAAACCTTTTCCTGTACCTTGTGACATCTGGTATGTGGATTAAATCCTACTGGTGTAGCTTCAATTTTTTGGGAGCCATCAATGCGCTGATAAGAGACGGGTCGTTTAGTCTGGACGGCTTCTTGGGCTGCACGGCTGGAAATTTCAGTAATCGACCCACCAAATGCCGTTCCGAGGAGTCCACCAATGAGGGCGCCTCTCCAGCGGTTCTTTTGATCAAGCAAGGCCCCTGCTCCTGCTCCTAATGCCCCACCTGCTGCTGCTCCCTGGTAGGTCCGCTCAGTGGTGGCACAGGAAGAGAGGGAGAGACTGAGTATAGATACACAGAGAATCCACATGGCTATTTTTTTCATACAATTTTCTCCTTTCCTGCAGTCAAGACGCTACAATAAACTCTCATCTGCTTTGTCTGCGTATAGAACAGAAGAGCCAAAATGCTCAGCTCTTTTACCAGGTCACAGAGATTGTTCCCTGGGAAGAAACGGCACTCTTCTCAAAAGTTGCGTAATTTTTTTGCGCAGAAAAAACAGAGTGTTATACTATTAAAATAATTTGTGATGATATGTTTTCGCTGGTTGGGGAACTATAACTAGATGACCGAGGATAACCAGAAGTTTTGGAATGATAAGGTACAAATGGCGCTGGCTGATGAGGATTTTCTCGGAGCGCTGGAAGCTTTGGTCCGAGGATATCAGCACGAGATAGTTGGTTTCTGTATGAATATGTTAGGGAATAGAGAGCTGGGAATTGAAGTGGCACAGGAAGTCTTTTTGGCGGCCTATACAGCTTTTCCTCGTTTTCGACAAGAAGCTTCGCTTCGGACCTGGCTCTTTGCCATTGCACGTAATCTCTGTCGTAAGACCTTGCGAGACCAGGAACGACAGCATCGGAAAATTCAAGAACATCAGGAAGCTATTTCCCAGGAAGTTCATGCTTCTCCACCCCAAAACCCAGATGATGCTCTGCAAGAGGAGGAAAAACGACGAAAACTGGCCTCTGCCCTCCATCAGCTCGGCGAGACCAATAGAGCATTATTGCTTCTCCGCTATGATAAAGGACTCTCCATTGCAGAAATTGCAAATATTTTTGGGATCTCCATACCGACAGTCTGTCGAAGAATATCCCATGCTCTCCAGCAACTCCGGAAGGAGATGAGCCGATGAGACGAGAAGAGTTTGAACGAGAAGAAGAAAACGCTCATGATCTCATAGAGATGCTCAGCAAATTATCCCGGCATACCGCTGTGCCACCAGATTTCTTATCAAGTATAATGACCAGGGCAGAGCAGACCCCTGTGCACCGATCAGGGACCTGGATGCACTGGATACGCTGGATCAGTTGGCCGAAGATGTCGTTCGCAAAAGCTGTGGTTGCCATACTATTTGGTATCACGCTTCTTGGATCAATTCCGCAGTATGTAACCTGGCTGAGAACTTATAGCTCGGTGGCGACTTCAGAGCAAGAGGAGTTATGGCAAAAAAACGCTGACTGCAGTCTCAACCTCACCACCCAAAACTATCGCTCCATAGAAATAGAAGGAAGACAGGTAGAAGTCTTAGTCTGTCCTTCCGGTGATGTGCTGGTGAAAGTTGGACCACCTGATTCTGAGCAATATGAGTATCTCTATCGCTGGATTGCCCTCGACGCTTTAAAAAAGTCTGAAGCAACCGAAGAGCAGTTTTGGGGTTTTCTCCTCCAGCAAGCATGGGCTACCAAAAAAGAGCTGCACTTGAAGAGATTAGCTGCAGAAACTGTGCGTGTTCTCTGTCAAAAACGGCTTTCGCATGGATTCATCAAGAGACGACTGCAGTATGCGAACGGGCAATGCCAAGACGAAGTCATCAATACCCGTAATGGGAAAGTTGTCGAACGGAAAAATGCCCCTTGTGATATATCCTGCTGAACTGACAATGTCATGCTTATTTTTCTACCGATCTGCTCGGGGATCTCGGGAACGGCGGGGTACCGGTAGATATTCCACCGAAGGCAATCGTCGTACTGGTTGAGGAAAGAGCTGCATCAGTTGCAGGACCTCATCTGGCATAGCCGAAGAGACTGGTAAGCCAAGCTCTTGCGCCTTCTGGAAGGTGATAGGATAGTCGTGAGTCCAGGTTCCTTCCGACAAGAGGCGAGCCAAAGACTCTGCCTGCTCAGCCGAGTACCGATCGACCAGAAATTCGTGCACACTTTGCCGTACCTGATCAATAGCCTTTTCTGCTTGATCGGCAAGGATCAGGGTCTGATCATCGATTTCGGCTACCGGTTTTTTCTCGAGCACCTTGAGCACTGATGCAGCAGGATATTGCCCGAGCTGAGGATCTACCGGTCCCAGAACCGAATGGCGGCACATGACAATCTCATCTGCGGCCAAGGCGATCAGTGTCCCTCCAGACATGGCGTAATGTGGGACGAATACCGTCACCTTTCCTTGATGATCATGAATCGCCCGCGCAATTTGCAGGGCAGCAAGGACTAATCCTCCAGGTGTATGCAGAACCAGGTCAATAGGAATATCCTTTCCGGTCATCTGAATCGCCCGAAGTACCTCTTCGGAATCATGCACATCAATATAACGGAACACGGGAAATCCCAAAAGGCTCATGGTCTCTTGTCGATGGATAAGGAGAATGACTCGAGAACCTCGTTGACGCTCGATTCGAGAAATCAATCGATAGCGAGCGGCTTCCAACATCTTTTGTCGGAGAATCGGTTGTAAGGCAGAGATTATAAAAAAGATCCAGAAAATATCCAGAATTCCCATTAGAACTGCTCCTTTCTCGTAAATGAAAATCTTTCATTACCAGCGCAGGAAGGCTTGCTCGAAGGCATATTCGTCCTTCTGCATAGGGCGTCTGCGCTGCACAAATACAAAACGCAGGAGGATTCCGGCGATAAATCCCCCGATATGGGCCCACCAGGCAATTCCCCCGACTTGCCCAGGGCCAACCAGAGACAAAATCCCACTGAAGAATTGCCCATAGAACCAGATACCGAGATAAAGAATAGCTGGTAATTCGAGGAAAAGAGGGAAGAAGAAAATGGGGACTATGGTAATGACCCGAGCAGTGGGATACAGCACAAAGTACGCTCCCATTACACCAGCAATAGCTCCGGAAGCCCCTACGGTGGGAATGGTCGAATGAGGATTGGTCATCCAATGCACTATGCCAGCCATTAGCCCGCAAAGCAAATAAAAGAGGAGGAAACGCAAGGGGCCCATGCGATCCTCTACATTATCACCAAAAATCCAGAGAGTCCACATATTGCCCAGAAAATGCAACCACCCACCATGAAGAAACATACTGGTGAGAAATGGCCAGTAGTCATCTAGAGGAAATCCCACAAACATTGCCCAGTCCGGATGGGTATACCGAGCTGGTACAAGCCCAAAATAGTAGAAAAATACTTCCAGCTCTCGCTCGCTAAGTCCCAATTCATATAAAAAGACGAGTGTATTTACCCCTATCAGCATCCACATCATGACGGGGGGCGTACGACTCGGAATAGTATCCTTGACCGGAAACACTCCTCTTCCTCCTCTATAGGCTGATTCAAAACTCCTCTCCCTCAATCATCACAAACAATATACGGCAAGAGGAACCGATGGAACCTTCTCGCAATCTTTTTCTGGGTTGAGAAGAGAAGGGCTCCATCTCCGCGGCTTATCCCCCTGACTCAAAACGTCGAAGACGTTGCTCCAGCTCTTCAATACGGTCCAATAAATCCAGAATGAGAGCTGCAGCACTATAGTTCACCCCCAAATCCCGTCGCAAACGGAGAACTCGTTGGATGCGGATGGTTACTTCTGGAAAAAAGAGATCTGGAGCGCTCTCCACTGGATCGATAAGGCCCAATACTGCGAGACGTTTGACCATATCCGGATGGATACCACACCGTTTGGCTACTTCTTCATCTGTAAGTAATCCAGCCGCTTGTCTCCATGGTATAAGCATAAACTTCTCACTCATCTCTTCACCCCTCTACACTCTTTAGGATACTCATGTAGAGCCTATCCCTTTTGTGCGCTGCCATCCTGCTCTCCTCTTCTTCGGCTGGTGGCTTTATGGGTCCAAGCACTCTGATTCCACGAGAGCTCTCATCACAGATACCTGAAAGTTCTTCTCCCGGAGCGCAGTAGAAGAAAGTCCATGACGACATCCGGACAGATTTACGATGCGAAGAAGATCGTTTAGCGTTCGGTAAACTCTGCATCCACCACCTCATCGGATCCATCCGAATGCTTCTCTCCTGGAGCAGCTCCACTGGCGGTTGAAGCCTTCTGGGCCTCGGAGACAGATCCTAAGCTATAGATCATCTGTTCGAGATCACTGGTCAAAGATCGAATACGAGCTATCGACGCGTTATCCTGAAGAGCAGCACGTGTATCCGCTATCAGTTGTTCGGCTCGGGCTTTTTCATGCGGTGGGATCTGGTCTCCGCGGTCTTTCAGGATATGCTCTACCTGATATGCCAGTGAATCTGCACGGTTTCTGGCCTCGATCTCCTGCCGACGAGCCTTATCTTCGGCAGCATGGGCCTCTGCTTCTCGAATCATCCGTTCTACTTCTTTTTGATCCAGATTAGTACTCCCACTAATAGTGACCGTCTGTTCTTTGCCTGTATCTCTATCTTTGGCCGAAACTTGCAATATCCCATTTGCGTCAATATCAAAGGTGACCTCAATCTGCGGTACACCCCGCGGTGCAGGCCGAATTCCCTCGAGTCGAAACCGCCCAAGCATCCGGTTATCTTTCGCTAATTCGCGTTCCCCTTGCAGTACAACAATATCAACCGCTGTTTGATTATCTTCTGCTGTGGTAAAGACCTCTGTACGTCGTGCCGGAATAGTCGAATTCCGTTCGATAATCCTGGTCATCACACCCCCCATCGTTTCCACACCCAGGGAAAGAGGGGTCACGTCAAGGAGAAGCACATCGCCAATCTCTCCTTTGATAATACCGGCTTGCACAGCAGCCCCAAGTGCGACCACTTCGTCAGGGTTAACGCTACAATTTGGTTCCTTCCCGTCGGTCAACTGCTTAACGAGGGCCTGTACCGCTGGTATACGTGTGGAACCACCCACCAGGATCACTTCATCAATATCCTGTTCCGTGATGTTTGCATCAGCTAACGCTTGCTTGACCGGTCCCAAACAACGCTGCACAATATCATGAGTCAAAGCCTCAAATTTGGCTCGAGTAAGAGTCATCTGCAAGTGTTTTGGCCCAGTTGCGTCAGCCGTAATAAAAGGCAGATTGATGTCAGTCTGAGAGGTACTGGAGAGTTCACACTTGGCTTTTTCTGCAGCTTCATGCAAGCGTTGCAAGGCCTGAGGATCCTTTCGGAGCTCTATCCCTTGATCTTTTTTAAACTCCTCGGCGATCCAATCGACGATCCGCTTGTCAAAATCATCCCCTCCCAAATGAGAATCACCAGCCGTTGCCCGCACCTCACAAACCCCATCCCCAACATCCAGGATAGAGACATCAAAGGTTCCCCCTCCCAGGTCAAAGACCATAATGGTTTCGTGTTCCTTCTTATCCATTCCGTAGGCTAAAGCTGCCGCAGTGGGCTCATTAATAATGCGTAAGACATTCAGATCGGCAATCTTTCCAGCATCTTTGGTAGCTTGCCGCTGTGCATCATTAAAGTAGGCTAGAACGGTGATAACAGCGTCGGTGATCTTCTCTCCCAAAAATCGAGATGCATCATTGACCAGTTTGCGCAGGATCGCTGCAGATACCTCTTCTGGAGCAATCTGTTTCCCTTCAATTTCAAAACGAACCGCATCATTCGGGCCCTTCACCACTTTATACGGCACAAGCTTGATCTCGTTCTGTACTTCTTCCCATTTGCGACCGATAAAGCGCTTTGCTGAGTAGATGGTACCCTCTGGATTCAATACGGCTTGGCGTTTTGCCAGTTGGCCCACCAAACGTTCTCCATTTTTCTTGTAGGCCACCACCGAAGGAGTCGTCCGACTTCCCTCTTCATTCACTATAACTGTGGGTTTATCTCCTTCCATATAGGCAATCACCGAATTGGTAGTCCCCAGATCGATACCGACTGCTTTGGCCATCATTTCCCTCCTTTTCCAGAATTTTCAGGGATAACAGGAGTTATTTACCTTTCTGTATCCGATTTTATTGATTCCCCTGGCGGTAAGCTCGGGGGCTTACATGGCTTTGTCTCTAACAAAACTCCTTTTAGCAAGCATCGTGCCAAACTAAGATGGGAACAGGCAGCGTTGTTTTTTGCTTGATTTTGAAGCTTCTAGAAAGAGGGAAAAACTTAAAGAGAAGCACAAGGAGTAAATAATGAGCCTTTTTCCTATTAAAATCTTTAATATTGCTGAAAAGAAATAAGAAATCATATTCAGACTTTCCAAAGATTATTTTCACTAGCCATAGTCTTTCACTATAACAGAAATGTGCCAGAAATGCTATCGTGCGTTCTCGTTTATTTCTTCTAGTGTATTCTCAGGAGACCTCTTTAGCACAACGCCAATATTGGAAGCGCAAAGTGGTTCGTCCGCTACAGGCCTGAGATCTGTACTCCCCTTTCAGTATTTTCCTCTCCAGTTCTACCGACCCTTTTGTCCCTCAAGAAACCCACTATAAGCTCACCTTGCAACTCCTGAGGATGATGCTCTCTCATCCTCCCGATGTCCTCATTCTACAGACCCATACTCATCGGGTCACGCAATATCTGGAACTCTATCGTGAATTGAACAATATCTGTGCCTTTCGGGTGCACCTCTCGATTGAAAGTGACCGCGACCGTCTACCCGGTCTCCCTCCAGCAGCGAGTTCGGTAGCTCAGCGATTTGCAGCAGCAGCCAGGCTGAAAGAGGCAGGGATACGGGTCGTGATCACGGCCTCTCCTCTTCTCCCCATCCGTCACCCTCGAGAATTTTTTGCCACCATTGAGAAGATGACTAATGCTGTCGTTATCGATCATTTTCGGGAAGGGGATGGAACCCCCGATGGAGCTCGTACCTTGCGGACTCCCCTTCCGACAGCTATGGAGGCTGTTGATCCTTACTCGCTTTCTCTGGTCTACCGTGACCAGATGGTTGCTCTTACTCAGCAGATTATGCCGGGGCGAGTAGGGGTAAATATCGACGGTTTTGCTGGTCGTTTTTTGTCTTGAAAATAGAAAAGTGATGGAGTTTGGGCGTTCTGCTTTCTTAGTATCCAATTCATTTTCCTTTGCTTTTTGGCTAATTTTGCTTGCAAGAGGTATAGGTTTCAATTATAATATTTCTTATCAGATTAGATTTATCACAAAATAATAATTATTATTATTCTACTCATGCATAATACTCACTCTATCGTAGAAAAACTTCGAAACCAAGGTTTTCATATTACACCCCAGCGACTGGCTATCCTGGAGTTTCTTAGCCATAGTTCCACACATCCCAGTGCGGTGGATATCTTCCAGGCTTTAAAGCCAGATTATCCCAGTTTAAGTCTGGCCACCGTCTATAATACGCTGAAGATACTCAAAGCGATAGGAGAGGTGCTGGAAATCCCTGGAGGAAGTGAGGGGAATCGGTATGATACAAATGTCCAGCCGCATACCAACCTCATCTGTCTTCATTGTCAGGAGGTGCAGGATCTCGCTATGACCTTGACACTCCAAGACTTCTGGTATCAGGAGCTTGCGAACCGGTCAGGTTTTGATATCCACCAGATGGTGCTTGTCTGTTATGGGATCTGTCCAAAATGTCAGCGGAAACGAACCAAGGAGAGAGGTAGTGAATAGAGATATTACAGCACAGGAGAAGCCAGACCAGAGCGGTTCTCCTTACTTTAGAACTTCTTTGCAGAGCTTCGACAAGAGAGATGGCCAAGGAGGAGGAGAGAAGCAGGAGATGGTGACAATTAGAAGAATGCTATCCTCTATCTGGATCTGGTTGCAGGAACATCACCTGACTCTGGCTCCGATTCTCTGTGCCTTTTTTGGTCTTACCGGGTGGGGACTCCATCGAGTGGGCTTTCCCTCCTGGCACCTTCCCCTCTTGATTTTAGCCTATGTAGCTGGCGGTACACAGAGTTTTCTAACCGGTCTCAAAACCTTGTGGCGTGGTACAATCGATGTCGATCTGCTCATGGTCGTGGTAGCAGTAGGCGCAGCAATTGTGGGAGCCTGGGAAGAGGGGGCGGTGCTCCTTTTCCTCTTCTCATTAAGCAATGCTTTACAGGATTACGCGTTAGACCGTACTCGTGTAGCTATCCGTTCTCTTATGCAATTACGTCCCACTGAAGCGCGGGTCATGCGCCAGGATGGACTCATCGAAGTCCCTCTGGAAGAGGTTGCTGTCGGTGAAATGATCCTGGTTAAACCAGGAGAACGAGTCCCTCTGGATGGAATAGTAAAAAGTGGAACCTCGCATCTCGATCAGTCACCGATTACTGGTGAGTCTATTCCGGTTTCCAAAGAGCCTGGAGATATGGTCTTTGCAGGGAGTATCAACCAAGAAGGATCCCTGGAGATCGAGGTCACCCAGCGAGCAGAGGATACGACCTTGGCCAAGATCATTCAGATGGTCGAAGAGGCTCGTGCCCAAAAGGCTCGAACCGAACGCTGGATTGAACATTTCGAGCAACGATATGCTACAGTGATTATCTTTGGGGCAGCGGCTATTGCACCTGGCTTGTGGTTAGTCCTCTCCTGGCCGATAGGAGAGGCATTGTATTTCGCTATGACACTCTTGGTAGTGGCCTCTCCTTGTGCGCTGGTTATCTCGGCACCAGCAGCTTCCTTTTCGGCCATTGCTCATCTGGCCCGTCGGGGGATCCTGGCTAAAGGAGGAGTACATCTGGAAAGTATGGCCAGTATCAAGGCCATAGCGTTTGATAAGACAGGCACTCTGACTCAAGGAAAACCTCGCGTAGAAGAGATTCTTCCAGGAGAGAACATCTCAGCCGAAGAGTTACTTTGTCTCGTCGCCTCGGTAGAAAATCTTTCGGAACACCCCTTAGCCAAAGCGATTATCACGGCAGCGAAAGAACGGGGTCTGACTCTCCTGGAAGCGAGTGATCTCCAGGCTGTGAGACAGGGGATCGTAGCTTCTATTGATACACGTACAATCGGTGTAGGGAATATGCGGTTTTTTGAGTACTGGGAGAAACCTGTTCCTCCAGTGATGTTAGAACAGGCTTCCCAGCTTGTGACCGAAGGCAAGACGGTTATTGGGGCGCATGATGGGGAACGCTTTTTGGGGCTGATCACCATCAGGGATCAGGTACGTCCAGAAGCCAAACGGGCGATTGCTGCTCTCCGTCAAGCGGGAATTCACACCATCATGTTAACTGGAGATAATGCCCAGGTAGCCGCAACAGTGGCCAAAGAGTTAGAGGTCGATGAGTATTATAACGAATTGCTTCCTGAAGACAAGGTCCGCATTTTAGAGCAATTGGAGAAAAAGTGGGGAGCAGTGGCCATGGTAGGGGATGGAGTGAACGACGCGCCAGCTTTAGCCTCGGCAACTGTCGGTGTGGCTATGGGGGCTGTAGGGAGCGATGTGGCATTGGAGACGGCTGACCTTGTCTTGATGAGTGATAACCTGATGCTGGTACCGTATGTATATCACATGAGCAAGAAAACTCAGCAGATTGTCTGGCAGAATATTACCTTTTCTCTGGGAGTAATTGTGATACTGGTGCTCCTGGCACTGAGCGGCCATGTCAACCTCTCGCTTGGGGTCTTCGGTCATGAGGGGAGCACGCTTATCGTCGTGAGTAATGCCTTGCGCCTCCTCAGTGCGCGAGCAGTAAGCTGGTCAACAGAAAAAGTTTCTTCTTCCCAAAATGCAAACTGATGGTGAGTCAATCCTTTCATATTGTGCTGAGCCCTTTGTGTCCCTTGAGGATGACAGGATAACCAGACTCGCTGTAAGGTTTATCTGGAGGTGAAGTCATATGGAAATCCCTTTCTTAGAGAATTACCCCCGGATCATCAATGGAGCAGGGACCCTCACCCGTTTGAGTGGGACCCTGATGAGGCCAGAGACACTGCAGGCTATGGCACAGGCCGCGACGATGTTTTTTGACATGGCCGACCTGCAGGCATGGGCCAGCAAAGTGATTGCTGCAGCTACTGGAGCAGAAGCAGGCTATGTAACCTCTGGAGCTGCGGCTGGTCTTACTTTAGCGGCTGCAGCCTGTATTGCTCGACTGGATGTAAAGGTTATGGAAGAACTACCGGTGACCAATGCTCCCCATGAGATCATCATTGCTCGACCACACCGGAATTCGTATGATCACGCCTTTCGAGCAGCAGGAGCAAAGCTGGTTGAAGTGGGATGGGATGATCGCGTGGCTGGGGCAGGAATTCGTGGACCAGAGGTATGGGAGTTTGAAGTGGCTATCACTCCCCAAACATGTGCTATTGCATATGTGGCCGGAGCGCTTCCCTCCTTTCCCTTGAACAAACTGGTGCAAATGGCTCATGCCCATGGCCTGCCAGTTATTGTCGATGCCGCAGCACAATTACCACCCGCCAGCAATCTGCGCTATTTTATCGAGCAAGGAGCCGATATGGTGGCCTTTAGTGGTGGAAAAGCTCTTCGAGGACCCCAAAGTACTGGCATTCTCGCAGGACGGGCTGACCTCATTGCCTCGGTGGCTCTCCAGCATCTGGACTGGGATGTTTCTTTAGAGACCTGGTCTCCACCTCCCACCCTCATTCCTCTGGATAAAATCAGAGGTTTTCCGCATCATGGAATTGGGCGGGGATTCAAAGTAGGGAAAGAAGAGATTGTCGGGCTTTTAGTGGCTCTCCAAAATTATGTTAACCAGGATCATGTTGCGGAAGTGAAACGGTGGCATGAGCTTCTGCATCAGATAGCTACCGCTCTCGATGGGGTCAAAGGGATTCAGGTCCGTCTTCCTGCGGAGGATCGTTCGGGAAGAGTACCAATAGCAGAAATTGTCTTTGATGAAGCTTATCTGCACCGTTCAGCGTTGGATATCTCCCGTGCCCTCGTCCAGGGAACCCCCAGGGTATTTCTCAGTGAACGAAGGGTACATGAAGGCCTCCTCCTGGTTAATCCCTTTAATCTCGACGAAAGGGGAGCCAAAGTTATTATCGAGCGTTTGCGAGAAGTATGTAGCTCTTAATCTTCTTCGCAAAGAGTGGGGGACGAATCCCTGTTACAACGCTCAACAGGCCTTTAAATTTTTACCGTAAAGGTTTCATAGTTCTTTGACTCGATGTGGTAACGAGCCACCTCAGCACAGGTGGCAAACCAGACCCCACTATGTCCCCGCATATACTCGATCATCCGATCCAGCATCATGATGCGGGAGGCGCGTCCAGTAATCCAGGGATGCATCGTGAGCACAAGTACCCCTCCACCGAGCTCATACAGGCCATCGAACTCATCCATCCACAACTGAAACACCCGCTCAGTTTCGGCAATGGCATTACTCTGTGTCCCCATAGCCACATAACGAAATTGAGGAGCATCATCGAGCAACCATTGCACCGGAATCTCCGTGAGAAGACGTCCCTTTGTGTGCAAACTGTAGGGATGATCGTACCCCATCAGAGAGCTGTCATACAAAAAATCACGACTCACCAGCAAATCAGGGGTCCCACTGCTCAGTTGCCAGGAAGGAGATCGATAACCCACTGGTCGTTGCCCCACTTGTTGTTGTATGATTTCTATACTCCTGTCTATTATTTCTGTTTCCTGTTCAAAGGAAATCTTGTCGAGCTGTTCGTGCAAGTATCCGTGTGCCCCCACTTCGTGATTATCAGCCACTATACTTTCCAGTAAGCCAGGATACTGTTCAGCCGTCCAGCCTGGAACATAGAATGTAGCTTTGAGAGCGAATTCTTTCAGAAGGCGTAAGATACGGGGTACACCCTGTCGTGGTCCAAAACGACGCTGTTCGAGTTCAGCAACAGAGCGTTTGGCTGAATCAGGGACTTGCCACACATGAGGCGATTCAGCATCGACGTCAAAGGAGAGACAGACCGTAATTCGTATACCATCAGACCATTCATACTTTTGCATCAACAGAACACCTTTCTCTTCTTACTGAGAATGATATAACTCATGCTTATTACTCTACTCCCTAGAACCTTACACACCTTTCTCGTCTCTGTCAAGGAACTATTCATGGACTCATAGCGAGTATTACTCTCTCTTCATCTTGGCTGTAGTGAAAAATCGCTCATGAATTGCTTCTAAAACAGGAGATTCTTCGCACAGTTTATCCTGAGTGAAACGAAGAACTCAGAATGACATTCTGAATTTTACTCACTATGAGTTCCATCTCATTATTCAGTGCTAGAGCATTTTCAGGAGACCTCTTTGGGAGAGCGCGTACCCTGGGAGCGCGGGCGTCTCGCCCGCTGCAGGCCAGAGGCCTGCGCTCCGGAAGGACCGCGGAGGGTTATCTATTCCACTCCCAGGATTCCCCTCTTCCCTCATCACCGTGGGCAATACCAAAGAGCTCTCTTGGATATGCACTGGACAGGTTGTAGGCAATAAGGTATACTGGCTGTACGATGACAGGGTATCTTTCCACTATGCTGACCACCTGGGGTTGTGTACAAGTATTCCTCCGACTCGATCCAGAGAATTTTGGGATAACTTTACGGTTTCAAAGCAGCCCAAGAGCGTTCTACACACAACTCTGGGCGCTGGAACATCCAGACAGGCTCTATCCAGGAGAGGTCGATTATGCCTGGCAACGGGAACAATGGGAAGGTGAGGATAAGGAAATTGGCCAATAATAGAGAAGGAGATTAGGATTATGTATAGCCTGCGCAAGCTAGAAAAAGTAGCTGGTTCGTTGGCACTGACCGAGCAACCTGTTCCGAAAGCGGGGCCCGGTGAAGTGGTGCTCAGGGTGGCTGCCTGCGGAGTCTGCGGATCGGATCTTCATGCCTATAACCAGGACCCTGGCTATGAATTCATCCGTACACCGGTGACCTTGGGCCATGAGTTTTCCGGAACCATCGTAGAGGTAGGACCAGGGGTCTCTGGCTGGACTACTGGACAGCATGTTTGTGTCATTGCGATCCAGTTCTGTGGGACCTGTCTGGCTTGTCGCAGTGGACATGAACAGTTATGTCAAGACCGAAAAATCCAGGGACTCCATTATGATGGTGGAATGGCGGAATTTGCGAAAACAGAAGCTCGCTACCTTGTCCCTTTACCTGATAACTTGTCTTTGGAAGAGGGAGCGCTGGTCGAACCTTTATCAGTAGCTCTGCACTGTGTATCCGATCGGTGTGAGATTGCGCCGGGTGATCTGGTGGTGGTGACAGGACCAGGTATTATTGGCTTACTCTGTGCTCTGGTGGCCCGACTGCGTGGGGCACGGGTGATCGTGGCTGGAGCAACAGTCGATACAGAAGTACGGCTTCCCGTTGCAGAGGATCTCGGTTTCGAGACGATAGCTGGTGGAGAGAAGTCGCTTGCTGCTCAACTCCCCCGTCGTGCTGATCTGTTAATCGAAGCTTCAGGAGCGGCAAGTGCCCTGGCTGGAGCCTTTGATGCGGTTCGACGTGGAGGAGCCATCACCGTGGTAGGGATGTATTCCCAGCCAGTGAGCTGGTTTATGTCTACTCCTGTACGGGAAGAACTGACCATTCGCTGTAGTTATGCCTCGTCGTATCCCAACTATCTTCAGGCTATAGAGTTGATGGTAACCGGAAAGATTCCCAGCAATAAAGTCACCAAACCGTATCCTTTGCAAGAGGGTTTGAAAGCTTTTGCCGATGCGCTGGCCAAAAAGGTCTTTAAACCGTTGCTCCTTCCAGACGGTGCATAATCCAGGAGGAAGAGATTTTTCCCTTGAAGGCGGCATAAATTCCTCCTATAATAACTGACAGTTAAGATGGTACGGATCAGAATCAGAGGCAGGAGGTGGAGAGGAAGAAGGATGGCCTCTGTCCCTTCCTGAACTCGGACTGGTGATCCCCTCTTCTAAGTGGTGAGGAGGTTAAAGTTATTTTCCGACAATTTTGGCAGAGTATTGTACAGGCAGTGAAAAAACATAATCCCCTTCCTTACGGTATCGGTGGTAAAATCATCTACTCGCAGACGAGTGAGCATCACAATATTCTGGTCACGGAAGATGGGCAGGCGCGTTATCTGCGCTTCGATTCCTCCTGGCAAAGTGGCATGTTTCTTTCGGATCATGCGAAGACGAATTTTACGTATACCGACTACTTTTTTCTCTCCTTCCTGTTCAACCCGCACATAAAAACAGTCTTGTTTATCGGTCTGGGAGGAGGCTCATCTCCCAAGAAGTTTCATGCTGATTTGCCCGAACTGGATATCGAAGTAGTCGAGATCGATCCGGTAGTCTTCGACATTGCCCAAAAGTATTTTTACTTTACCCCAGATGAACGACTCCGAGTCTATATCGACGACGCGAGAGCTTTTCTGGAGAAACAAGAAAAGAGCTACGATTTGATCGTCCATGATGCCTATTTTTCCGAATCGGTGCCGCTTCACCTCATGACCCGTGAGTTCTTTGAACTGGTGCATGCTCGCCTCTCTCCGCAAGGGATCATCGCTTTTAATCTGATCGGCGATATTGTGGGACGAGGAAGTGCCATGTTTCGGGCAGTGTATAAGACCTGGCTCTCTCTCTTTGCCCATGTCTCGGTCTTTGATATTCAAGACAAACGGAACAATATCCTGATTGGTACCAAATTTCTGGTATCTGTTACCAAAGAAGAACTGGTACGCCTGGCTGGGGAAATGAAAAGAACCAGAATCAAGGTGCCGTTATTCGATGCCTATGCCCAACGACTCTATACCCGAAAGATTCCTACGGATGATATCCCTGAATTGACCGATCGTCTCCTGGAAGAAGATAAGGCGGATCTTTTGAAACTGCTTTAATGTGAGTAACGTAAAGAAATCACCCTCTCATCCGTGCTCCTTGTGTCTCTACGGTGTCCTGGCGCACCAAAAATGATACGGAGAACCTTTGGTTGTGAATGAGAGAGAAAGAGGCTCGAGATGGATATACAACAGTTTGCTCTCACTGGAAAAATGGCACTCATTACTGGAGCAAGTGGAGGGCTGGGGGCAGCTACTGCCTTAGCATTTGCCGATGTTGGTGCCGATATAGCCGTGGCGAGCCGGAATATCCAAGCCCTGGAAAAAGTAGCTGATCAGGTACGCTCTCGTGGGCGAAAAGCCCTGGTGATGCAGGCTGATGTTACCGATATGGCTGCTGTGGAGCATGTGGTTGCGGAGATGATCAAACAGTGGGGAAAGATCGATATCCTGGTGAATAACGCAGGCATTGCAGTGACTGGCAAGTTAGAAGAGCTCTCCCCAGACGAATGGCAACGCTTGTTTGCCGTGAATCTCCATGGGGCAGTTTTCTGTGCGCAAGCGGTGGGGAAGAGGATGCAAAAACAGGGTGGAGGTAAGATCATCAATGTTGCTTCTGTAGCAGGAACCGTTGCTGTCCCTTATCTAGGGGCGTATGGGGCGAGTAAGGCAGCGTTGATTCAGTTGACCAGATCCCTGGCACTGGAGTGGGCACGGTACAACATCACCGTCAATGCCCTGGCTCCTGGCTATTTCCTTTCTCCCATGAATGAGCAGGCTTTTAGCAACGAGCAGTTGCTCCAGCGGACGCTAAGACGAATTCCGCTCGGTCGCTTCGCGGAAATGCACGAATTGACCGGGACCCTTATTTTTCTCGCTTCTGATGCTGCCAATTACATCACCGGCCAGGTAATCCTGGTCGATGGGGGCTGGACTATTACCTGACCATGCTTACGCAAACCTTTCTGCACATTCCGGGAATTGGACCGCGAATGGAGCAGCGCCTTTGGGAACGTGGGTTATTCTCATGGGATGAGGTCCTCGCTGCGCCGGATAAGATGAGGTTTTCCCAAAGTCAAACTTCTTTGATCCTGCATTATCTTCGGCTGTCTAAGGAAGCACTCCAGCAGAAAAATATTTACTTCTTCGAACAGCTTCTTTCCTCTTCCACACTCTGGCGTCTCTATCCAGAGTTTTCTTCCCAGACGGTCTTTCTCGATATTGAGACGAATGGAGGAGCAGCAGGGTATGGGAATACGACGCTGGTTGGGCTTTATGATGGTACCACCTATCAGTCTTTCCTCGCTGGACAGAACCTCTCTGCGCTGGAAACTGCTCTCCGGCAATATGATCTTATTGTGACATTTAATGGGAAAACCTTTGACATCCCTTTTTTAGAGCGCGACCTGGGTATCGCTTTTTATCAGTGCCATATTGATCTCTGTTTTTTATTGAGACGACTCGGATACAAGGGAGGGTTAAAACGGGTAGAACAAGCTGTAGGCATCAGACGAGCACCGGACATAGAGGGGCTGGGAGGCTATGATGCTGTTCTCCTCTGGCAGCAATATCGTCGAGGGAACACCGAAGCGTTGGATACCCTGATTGCGTATAATCGGCAGGATGTAGTGAGCCTTCATCTGCTTATGCAAATAGCATATGACCTGGCCCGGGAGCAAGCCTGGCCGGGGAGAATTTTGCCTGCTGTGAGGAGTGTTTCGGGGGCAGTGGGTAGTGGTTAATGGTCAGTGGGTAGAGAAAGTTTCTGTATCACGTATCACCACGTATCGCGAATAGAAGGTTGCTGGGGAGGGTTCCCGAAGAGGATGAGGGGTAAAGAAAGAAAAGAAGAACTGGAAGATCACACCATTACCGTTACTGCTGGGATTCTCTGTGCAGATGATCGCATCTGTATTTGTCAAAGACGATCAGATGCCCCTTTTCCCTTGAAATGGGAGTTTCCAGGTGGAAAAGTTGAACCGGGGGAAACTCTACCTGCTGCTTTGCACAGAGAACTTGCGGAAGAATTGGCTATCGAGGCCAGGATTGGTCCAGAACTCTGCCGTCTTACTTACCAGTACCCCTCAGGGTTGAGAGTCCATTTGATCTTTTTTGTGGTACGTGAATACAGAGGAGAGATAAAGAATCGAGCTTTTGCAGCTATTCGCTGGGTCACCAAGGAGGAGCTTACGGAATTCGATTTTTTAGAGGCTGACCAGGAAATCATTAAGAAAATCTCTACAGGAGCACTTCCCCTAATTTCCTAGTCAGCTTCCTGCCGAAAAGACCTCTTCAGCGCACAGGGACTTCGTGACCGTTCTTGCAGAGCCAGAAAGTTCCTTTCTTCCCTTTTCCACGATACTGGATCACCGTCTTTTCGGCACCGCACTCGCAGAAATGTTTCTGCGCGACTTTCATCATCTTTTCATTTCCTACTTTGCCTTTGGCAGCCATAACACTTTCCTCCTTTAGCGTACAAAAAAATAGGTGTGTACAAAAAAACAGCGAGGGCAGCTCCCCTCGCCGCCAGTACATAATTTGAGGACATCGCCTCCTCTGGTAATGTCCCCGTCTTTCCTTATTTTTGGTTTTCTGAATGGCCTAGTGATAAACGTGTGGAGGGAATTGAAACGTACTAGGCTTTACAGGACACAATACTATAGCTTATCCGCAACCGTTTTGCAACCCCTTTTTTCCTGCTTTGCACAAAAAAATTTCAACCCAAACGGTTGCTTTCAAGCTTTCTCTACCCGTTCCAGATATTTGCCATCAGAAGTATCGATACGGATAACGTCATTTTCCTCAACAAAGAGAGGTACCTGCACCACCAGACCGGTTTCTAACGTTGCCGGTTTCGTCGTCCGACTCGCTGTCGCATTTTTGAGTCCTGGTTCGGTCTCTACTACGCGCAATTCTACCGTCCCTGGCAAATCGATACTGATAGGTTTCCCTTCGTAGAAGTTGACCATAATGTGAGTGTTTGGTGTAATATACTGGAGTGCATCTCCCAGGACTTCTTCAGTAAACCCTACCTGTTCATAGGTTTGCGAGTTCATAAAATAATGCAGCCCTTGATCGCTATACAGGTACTCCATTTCTTGCTGATCCAGGACAGCCCGGTCAATCTTATCTTCTGAACGGAACCGATAGTCCGTGCTGTTTCCTGTTCGGAGATTGCGTAGCTTGGTCTGGACCATGCCACGCCAGTTCCCTGGGGTAATGTGCTGAAAGCTCTGAACCTGATACAACTCTCCATTCAGCACAATCACCATTCCTTTGCGTAATTGTGTAGCGCTAATCATTGATAAATACTCTCTCCCTCTAATGCATCAGAACTCGCTATCATCGTACTCTTCATCTGTCCGATCTTCGTTCGATACGTCAGTGTCACTGAATTCAATTCCGGACAGCCCATCATAGGAAATTCGGCGTGCCTTCGATTCTTGAATCCATTTTTCGAGCTTCTGCTGAAGTTCTTGGAGCTCTGTCTCAGAAAAGTCTGATTTTTGGCGGTGGAGAAATCGACGTGGATCGCTCTCTTCACCCCCTGCTGATTTCAGTGGATTCGTCACAAAGCTATGCGAGAAGAAGGACTTCTTACGCAGATCATTGTCCTTATCTCTCGGCGTCTCTGACATACATGGTCCCTCATAACTCAATGACAGGAGAAAGGATTCCTCCGTGAACCATAGTAATACCTTATCATCATCTCTCCTCCTTTTCCCTTCTGCAGGTAAGCCTCGTCTGAAAAAAGAAGGAGGATACTCATAGTTTGAGAAATAATTTAGCGTATTTCTCTACGTTGTGCAATAGCTATTCTGTTTTCTGTTTTTGGGGAAGAGATTCCTCTGAGTACGTGATCGCTTCTTGTTTCCTCATCCACCAGGGGTATAGAACAGAATGGAATACTACCAATTTGCCATAGAAATGTAGCAGACCCTGTGTCACTCTGAGCAAAGCGAAGAGTCTATAGCCGAGATTCTTCGCAGAGTTTATCGTGTACAATGTGAAGGACTCAAAATGACAAGAATGCGTCATGCTCAAGGCAAATTGGTATAACTATCCGGTACAGGGCCTTTATGTACCTGGACATAGATTTTCTCCTCTCCCTGGTTAAGGTTCAGGAGCGGACACCTTCCCCTTCTCCCCTGGGGGGAGAAGGCTGGGATGAGGGGGAAGTGTAAAGAACTTCTGTCCAGATACTTATAAGTATCAACAATCTTAATCAGACGACTTCTAAAATATAGCCTCATACTGAGCCATTGCCAGTGAACTGTACACCAGCGAAGTTGATATGTTTCAACAAATCTTTCTACAGCAACCTTTGTTGGAAACCCGAACCAATTTCCGGCCAGGGTCTTACCGATAGCCGCCAGCCAGTTTGGATAAATCAGGTCGCTGTATATCAAAAACCCGTTTGGCTTTAATACCTCTTATCATTTCAGCAAAGGCCCTTTGCCAGCCGGGAATGTGATGCATCACCTTGTTAGTCGCCACAATATCAAATTCCCCATCTTTAAACGGCAGTTGCACGCCATCCAGCACATAAAACCGGACATTTGTCATCCCCCCACTTTGTTTTTTCGCCGCTCGGATCTGATCGGGGTCTACATCGACACCCGTCTTGCTCCTGCACGGTAGCCTTCTGCTTCCGCACCGACCAGTGCTGATCGGTCACCGAGGTTTCGACGAGGCGGAGAAGCCCATTCACATATGGCACAAACGCTACGGCTTTGTTCACTGCATAGAGCTCAATAGGATTGTACAAGAAGAGAAAATACGCCTGGTCGTGCGTGTGCTGTTCCATTTGGCGGATCAACGCTCGCTGGTGCTCCCGTAGGGGTAGCCTGGGGAAACTGGGTGGACGTGTCGGCAAACGCAGCCACTACGCCTTTTGCTCCCACCCATTGTGAGTCACCACTCAGGTCAGGGGATACAAGGTCAACGCGCCAAACACCGCTCGCTGCCAGGTTCGTGTTAGGTAAACCTGGTCCCATTACAAACCCAATTGACCCTTTCTGATTGTTTATAGGATCAAGCTTCGGGAGACTAGAGATGTCCGATTCGTCCAGCCAAACCAGGACGGTGCTTGACTCACCTTATGGGTTGTATCTCCATCGTAGATACCATCGACGGACCATCCGCCTAGGTTACCCTGGTTGAAGTTGATTGCACCTAGTGGTGGCACGTAGCGCAGTCGCCGGGCAATTGACGGACGCGAAAGAATTGTGCCGAGTATACTAACCAGCAGCCCTCCAAAGAACCATGGAGCAATTATCTCATAATCGGGCATCTCGTCCTCCTTGTCTTAGAAATGGATTTGACTAGGGTGTTGCCGAGAGAGGATCCGATCAACAGGTAAGGGAATTCATCCGTAATGCGAGTTCGACCCCGTCTTTTTCAATGCACTAGATCCATCCGAGCTCCTTCATGGCCCATCCAGCATTCCAGATCTTCGTTATGTGCCGGATCTTCTCACCACCAAATTCCATCACATATACATAATCTGTCTGCACACTTTTGCCAGTTGGTGGGCAGGGGCCACCCTGGCCCGTATGCGTGCCAGAGAAGACCCCATATGCACAGACGCTCTTCCGTTCATTATCAGTGCCAAAGTACTTCAGGGCATATCGTCCGTCCGGCATAAATGTCAGCAAATCCTTCATCCAGTCCGTGTACTGCTGCAGGGTCTTTATACCAGCAAGTGGCTCAGCTTGTGCAGAAAAAGTCGCATCGGTTTTGCAGTAAGTTTTGCACCCTTCCCATCCTTTACCTGTTTCGCAGGCCTCGAAGAATTGCTTGGCAATCTCTGTAATCGATGTCATAGTTCCCTCCTAGTTGGCAATAGTTGAAACGGAATCAAGGACCTCTCTGCAACCGCCGTCTCTTTCCTCGTCGTCTCGCGACAGTGTATAGGAAAGATCAAACACTCTTGTGCCAATAAGCACTATGGTTTCAGCCAGGGTATACCTCCTTTCCACACTGGTGAAATTTGCGCGGAACGGTTCCGGCATCACCTGCGGGCGAAGCCCGTCAGGTGCATGCCGTTGTTAGGCGCCTCTTTCACGCTGCCGCCCACGCCTCTGACAACACTTCCGCCTGCTCTAGGACGGTCTGTGTCGCCTTCTCCTGCTTGTCGGGCGGATAGCCGTGCTTGCGGAGAATCCGCTTCACGAGCACCCGTAGCCTTGCCCGCACATTCTCACGAACCGTCCAGTCGATCGTCACATTGTTATGCACCGTCTCAACGAGCTCCCGCGCAATGCTGCGGAGTGTCTCATCGCCAAGGACCTGAACGGCGCTGTCGTTCGTCTCCAGGGCGTCGTAGAAAGCCACCTCTTCCTCGGTCAGGCCTAATTGCTCGCCGCGGCATCCACCTCCCGTATCTCCTTGGCGAGTTGGATCAGCTCCTCGATCACCTGCGCTGCCTCGATGGCGCGGTTCTGGTAGCGGCGGATGGCATGGTCGAGTTCTTCCTCCGGCTTCGCTTTCCCCGGGGCACGCTTGGCGAGCACGGAACGGAACGCCTGGAAAAACGCCACGTCGTCCCGTATCCGGAGCGCCGCTTCGTGCGGCATGGCAAGGGTAAAGGCCCGGGAGAGCTCTTGAACCACGCGGAGCAACCGGTTCTTCCCATCCTCCTGGGCAAGGATGTGCTCCTGCGCAGCGGGCAAAAGCTTGAGGCGCTCCTCTGCTGAGCCGGTCAGCCACTTGGACCGGTCGAAGCCGTGGAAGAGGTCGCAGCAGACCTCGTATTTCTCGCGCATGACCGCCACGGCCTCGTCCTAATCAATTGCGGTACGGCCCGTGCCGCCGCTCTCGGTGTAGGTCACCAGCGCCTGTTTCAGCTCGTGGGCCAGGCCTAAGTAGTCGACCACGAGGCCCCCGGGCTTGTCGCGAAACACCCGGTTCACCCGGGCGATGGCTTGCATCAAGCCGTGGGCGCGCATGGGCTTGTCGACGTACATGGTGTGGAGCGAGGGCGCGTCGAAGCCGGTCAGCCACATGTCTCGAACCAGCACCATCTTGAGGGGGTCGTTCGGGTCGCGGAAGCGGTTGGCCAGCAGCTCACGGTGCGGCTTGTTGCGGATGTGGGGTTGCCAGTCGGGTGGGTCGGATGCGGATCCGGTCATGACGACCTTAATCTCCCCCTTGTCGTCCTCGTGGTGCCAATGGGGACGAAGTTGCATGATCTCGCGGTAGAGCTCCGCGCAGATGCGTCGGCTCATGCACACCACCATGGCCTTGCCGTCCATGGCCTCGAGCCGCTTTTCGAAGTGCTCGGCGATGTCCCGCGCCACAAGCTTCAAGCGCTTCTCGGAGCCGACGATCGCCTCGAGATGTAGTCGGCCTTCAGGTCGGGGAAGCGGTCGTTGTGGAAGCTGTCGACGTGGGCGATCTGGCCGGCAAAGCCGCGGATGGCCAGGTTCATCTTGGCCAGCCGCCACGTGGTGTAGTTAAATTCCTGGCCGTAGATCGAAATGTCGCCCTTGGCCTTGCCGCCGTTGTTGTTGCCGCTCGCGTGGGCCCGGATGAACTCGATGGACTGGACGAACATGCCCTCGGAGCCGCAGCAAGGGTCGTAGACCCGCCCCTTGTAGGGCTCGATCATCTCCACCAGGAGCCGAACGATGCAGCGGGGCGTGTAGAACTCACCGCCCTTCTTGCCCTCGGCGCTGGCGAACTGGGAGAGGAAGTAATCGTAGACGCGGCCGAGAATGTCCTTGGAGCGGCTTTCCTCGTCATCCACCCGGATGTTGGAGATGAGGTCGACGAGTTGGCCGAGCCGGGTCTTGTCGAGCGCGGGTCGGGCGTAGTCCTTGGGGAGCACGCCTTTTAGTAAGGGATTGTGACGATCCACCGCCTCCATGGCGTCGTCCACGAGCTGGCCGATCGTCAGCAGCTTCGCCTGGTTCTGGAGGTGCGTCCAGCGCGCCTCAGAAGGCACCCAGAAGACGTTCTCGGCCCTGGACTCACCGGGGTCTTCCGGGTCCGCGCCTTGCTCCCGCTCGGCTTCAAGGTGGGCGTGAAGCTCTTCGAAGGCGTCCGAGATGTACTTGAGGAAGATCAGGCCGAGCACCACGTGCTTGTACTCGGCGGCGTCCATGCTGCCCCGTAGGGCGTCGGCAGCCTGCCAGAGCTGGGCTTCAAAGCCGAGGTCCGCAGCCGTGTTTCGTGCCGAGGTTCTCCTGTTTGTTTTTCTTTTCCCCATTCCTAATCTCTTTCCCGATTCACTGCCGATAGACACCGCTCAAGGCGCCGAACGGCCTCGAGCTGAGTCGCCGTGCTGAACACGGTCGGCTCCAGCGAGTGTTGGGCGGCTACCCACACCCTAGAAGTTTATCGTAGTCCGCATGTGACCCGACCCAAAACCAGACCAAGTTGCCCTCGTGCTCCACAGAGAGCGCCCGGTAATGCAGGCCCACCCGAACCGACCAGAAGCGACCCACCTTCTTCAAGTGCAGTGACGGATGCTGTGCATCCTGGCGTAAGAGGGCATAACACTTGTCCGCCGCCCGCTGTATGTCCTCCGGTAGTTGGCGATAGCACCACCAGAAGCGTGGGGTGTCTCACAGATCGGTACAGCGCCCCTCGCGCAAGTCCTGCAGTGTCTCCTCGGCGAGTCGGTCTAACCGGCCCGCACCTCCATCTTCCTCGATTTGCCGGTCCCAAACGCTGGCATCGAACTCAACGAACCAGGCACGAAAGGCCGCTAAGTCCTCGGATGAGAGTTGGCGCACCGCCTCTTTGATCTCCTCCACATTGACGACTTCCTTGACCAGAACTAAGGCCTCCAACCACGTTTCGCCCTCGTGGCCACGACCTGGCACCGGCCCATAAATTGGTGTCTCAATTTTCCAGCTCGCCCTTCCGAGAGCGTTGAGCACCTCCTCAAGCGAATCCCACGATTCATCCACCGTTCTGACGACGCACTCCAACGGAGCTTTTCTATGGGATTCTAGACGTAGTATCTTGTGCATCCTCATAGTGTGTATCCGCCTCCCAATAGCCGCCGAACGCACAGCATCAGCGGCGGGGAAGCTGCGCAGCTGGTTCCCCGTCGGCTGGATGCCCTGGTTAGGCACTCCATGATTAGTGTACTTCCGCTACCTTCTCTTTGAGCCATAAGTTTATGAGGGTTTCAACAGAAACATGTCGTGTTTTCGCAACTGCAGACAGCTTCCTCATCAGTTCTTCTTCAATGGAGACCAAGCGACTCCTTCTTTTTATATCTACCGCAAAATGTGCCTCCGGCATGTGCTCCCAATACTCACCCATGTCATGGGTATCGAAGAACTCCACCAAGTCTTGTAGAGAATCAAAACGAGGCAGAGTGGAGGATTTATTTTCTGCCATATTGCCTTCTCTCCTTCTCAGCCATCTCTCTGGCGCTTAAGATCAATGCGTCTGCTGTTTTCTTGTAAATAAATAGTACCGTCAAATAGCGTCCAGCATCTGTGTGCCCCAACGCCATGTAAATATCTTCCTCTTCACGATTTCTCTTTTCCACAAACCGAAACCTGGGATTGTTCTGGAACACTTCTTCAACTTCATAGGTTTCAACACGATGTTTGACAGCAAGCTTTTCGACAATCGCATGTAACCAGATGATCCCTTCAATCTTCATACAGTATCTCGTAAATTTGCCGTCATACTCTCTATTATAATCTATCTGACACTTAGGTGTCTAACGACGCTAGTAAGCCGCGCGAGTTTACGAGCGTTGGCTTGACTGGCTTGTTAGATGGCGCCGCCATAGAATTTTGCCACTAGTTCCAGCAACTAGACCGGCAACAGCGCCTATTGCAATGCTACCGCTTACGACGACAATCATAGCACATAAAAGGAGGCCACCGGCGATGCCAACCGCTGGAAAGCCCTCGACTCTTTGTTGCTTCCAAGCCTGCTGTTGTTCAACAAAGGTTGGATGCAAAGGTTGCCAGACGCAAAAGGCCAAAACGATGTACGGGAAACCAAACAATGGCATCGTCTCTAACGTTTGGGTAATTCCTTCGGTTGCGTAATACATTGCAAACCACGCGAGCATCCCTAGTAAAGCAGCCAGCATCGTAATCCCTTCACGAAGCCAGCCACTGCCAACAAGAATTAATGAGGGATATGTTGACGCAGCTTCCAGTACTTCGGGGTTCCTAGAATGCAACGTCCAGGCAATTCGTCTCGCATGGCCAACGAAGAAGACAGCTACAAATCCCGATATCCAATAGATTGTCATGGAAATAACAGCGGCTAAATGTATTTCAGTCTGAAAATCAAAAACGGAATAGTCACTCCTGGCGCTTTTTCTTGACTAGTTTGTACTGTGGCAGCCTCTAGTTGTTCCTGCACAGCGAGTGCTAGCAAGAAAAGCGAGGCTGTGTATCCGGCCAAAACAGAAGTTTGCATGCCCGTAACGGTGCTCTTGAGGTTTTCGGCAAGTATGTCTTCAATGTCTGCCATAAGCTAACGTCCATCAGTTGTCAGACTTATCGTCTAACGCTCCGGTTCAGCGGCGGGGCGCGTAGCGGACCGTTCGCTGCAACCGGGTGTTGGCCGCCCGCTCGGACTTCTGCGCCGGGTAGCAGAACGTCTCGGATTTCGCCGGGATGCCTGGCCACTGCCCACCGCCAGCGGCCAAAGCCGCCATGCTCATTCACTGCCTTTGTCCATTCGTCGAGATAGCGGCGCTTTACCTGGTCTTGCTCAGTGTCCTGTCCTTTTGTTTCCAGTATGAGCATGTCACCATCGGCAAGGCGCACGAGAAAGTCGGGCCGGTGTTTGTGCACCACGCCGCGATAGACATAGAGCACCTCAAAGCCCAGGTGATCATTCTTGACCCAGGCGCTCACTGCTTCACTGTTATCCAGCGCAAAGGCGTCTGACGCCTCCCAGGTACTATCGTAGACGCAGACGTTGATGTGCGACTTGCGCGTCCGCTCGCACGGCTTGCCGGTGTACCAGGTGCGCATATCGCCGGTGAACCGGATCGGATGCTCGCGGTCGAACACAGGCACCAGGCGCTCGGTGTTCTCCTGCCGCACGGCGTCCCACACATGCTGTACCACACGCGACATGTTGAGCGTGATGATCAGCCGGCGCCGGAGTTCGTCTTGGTAGAACAGGGGCGGCGTGATGCGGATGCGGTCGGAGTCGATGAATTGCTCGACAATCTGGATCAGTTGCGCCAGCAGCACTTCGCGGCTGCCCTGCCAGGTGTGCTTCATCTGGTCAAAGACATCCCGCGCGGTCTCGAAGATGATGCGTTGCGTGCGGAACTCACGGGCCAGGCGTTCCAGATCGATACGGTTGATCTTGGTCACATCCGGCTTGCCTTCGAGGATCGGCGCCAATTCGGCGACCTGGGCTGTTTGGGCTGCGTCCAGTACCAGCGGACGCACCTTCGACCAATCCAATGTCAATCTGGGTTGAAAGACACGCTCGATGCGCACCACATTCGGCCAGCGGATTTCGAACTCGGCCTTTGCGGGATCGGGTTCGACCGCGGTCTTGGGTGTTGGTGGCGGCGGAGGGCCATCTGCGCCGCCCTCGTGCGGCAGGAAGGTAAACGGCACGCCAAAGATGTTGACGTACTCCGGCTCGAACAGTCCCGTTTCCGGATTCACTTCATAGGATGTGCGCCTTAAGCCCCGGCCCACCACCTGTTCGCAAAGCAACTGGCTGGTGAAGGCCCGCAGCCCCATGATATGGGTAACGGTCTTGGCATCCCACCCTTCCGAGAGCATGCCGACGGAGATAACTTTTTGTATCTTCTCTCCGGGCTGGCCGACTTTGCCCACGGTGTCCACCATCTGGCGAAGACGCTCCGCTTGCTCGGCCCTGGTCAACTTGCGCTCCGCCGGTCCATTCGTTTCTTGCTCCTCGCCCTCCGCGGTTTCGTCCGGAGTCTCAGCCGGCCCAGTGGGTTCTTCCTGCGCTTCCGCCTCGGCAAGGACTTTGGAATCTATGTGCAGGATACGATCAGGATCGCATAGTTCATCAATGTGGATGCGGCGCGAATCAAGGGCGTGTTTGACGCGCGCTGCGGTTTCAGTGCGGTTGCAGACGGTGATCATGACCAGCGGCGTCGGTATGCCTGCCTCGCGCCACGCCTTCCAGGTCTCGCGCCAGTCATAGCCAAGCAAGTAGTAGGCGTTGAGCACCAAATCAGGCAGCGGTTCCTCAGGCCTGGCGCGCCGGTTGAGGTCGTCCCTCATGTCCGGGTCGTTGTAAAGGTGGTAAAGGCGAGACTTGTAGGTCTTTGCGTCCGGCACGGCGTCGTTGCGCACCACCACGCGAGGGGTCTTGACCAGGCCCGACTCGATGGCGTCGTTCAGACCGAAATTACTGACGATCCACCCAAAGAGTGCCTCCTCGGTGCTCTGCTTCCCTGAGGGCGTAAAGGGTGTGGCGGAAAAGTCGTAGCAGGTGAGGATGCCTCGCGCGCGGTGGAGGCGGTCCAGGCCGCCGATCCACACCGTCGCCTCCTGGGCGCTGTCCTTGAGATCGCGCCGGCGCAGGTATTTGCCCTCCACCTCCCAGTTGACGCGCCAGGCATGGTGCGCCTCATCGTTGATGACCAGGATGTTGCGGGCGTTGGCCATCTCTCCCAGGACCTCGCGGGTGTAGGCTTCGTCGCTCTTCACGCCGCGCTTGTCCACGCTTCTGCGCTTCTTGAGCTGTTCTTCGCTCTCCCAGGCCAGCGCGTGCCAGTTGCGCACCAGCACCCTGCCCTGGCGCAGCTTGTCGAGCAGGGCTGAGGGCACAATATCAAAGGCTTCGTAGTAGTTCCCCTCCGCCGCCAGCTCCAGCACCTGAAGCCGCTTTTTGACCGTCAGTCCCGGCGCGATCACCAGCACGTTCTTGGAAAAGCGCGCATCCTGCGGGTTCGCCACCTTGTTGAGAATATGCCAGGCGATCGCCATGGCCATGACGACGGTCTTGCCCGACCCGGTGGCCATCTTGCAGCACTGGCGAATGAGATCCCCGCCGTCGCCGGGGATCTCGATCCCCACCCGTTCGGCAGGGGGTGCCTCCACGAGCCAGATCAGCGTCTCGATCGCCTCCAACTGGCAGAAGAAAAAGCGCAGCTCGCGCTCCGGGTCGCGCCAGTGTTCCAAAAGGCGCTTGGTGATGCTGGTGACGCCTGGATAACCCGCCTCGCGCCACGCTTTCACGCGCGGGCGGACTTGATTCACCAGCGGAATCTCGACGAAGATGCCGGGATCGTCGAACGCCTTGGAGGCACCGGATGCCACCACGTAGCTCGCCGGGCGACGGTCCTCGACCAGATCGAACGTGCGCGCCTCGCGCTCGTAGCGCCAGTGGTGCTTTGGCTCCTCGTAGGGCGAGTTGATGATGAGGCGGTCGATGGTGGTGCGGGCCATCACTCCACCTCCATCACCTTCAGGCTCTCGATGCCGCGGTCATCCACGATCTTGACCGCGATGCGCCGGTGCTCGCCCAGCTCGAAGGGCAACGACACCGTGCCGCGATAAGCTTCGATGCGTTCCGCGTCAATCTCGGCCTTGAGATTGCGCGCCAGCCTTTCCCAGCCTTCTTTCTCGCCGGCCATCGGGAAGAAGACCTGGCGCGGGTAGAGGCTGCGGCCGTCGTAGTCGGTATCCAGCATCCAGAGGGCGATCTTGTCCGCGCCGCCCGATTCGATCTGGCCGGTCTTGGTGTTGTAGTAGTCGAAGCCGTGCACCGCTACGCAGTGCAAGTTTTTCGTTTTGAGTTGCCAGTTTTTAGCAGAAGAGAGGATCGGGAAGCTCAGGGCTTGAGTGAGTGCTTCAAGCCTGCCAACAATTTCGCGACTTCCTCGCAGTCGCTCAATAATGCTTCGGCATCTTCCGAGGTCAGGAATCCCAAATTCCGCGAGATCGTGAGCAATGTCTCCAATTCCGCTAATGAGCCTTGAGCTATTCCAAGAAACTGGAGGAACTCGCCCGTGTTGTTTCTTGCTTGGCCTTCGGCGATATTCGCCGGAATGGAAATCCCAGCCCTCCTCATCTGCGAGGTAAGCCCATACATCTCTCCCTTGGGAAAGGAGCGCGTACAAGAATAAATCTTTCCAACCAAGTCCATTGATTTCCGCCAGACGATCAAATCCCGATAGCTTCTTGAAAGTTTCATATTCGGCTATCCTCTTCTCACTCAAAACTAAAAACTCAAAACTCGAAACTTCGACGTCCGGTTGCCCGATAAGCCAGAACGATTCGTTGCTGGCGCGCTTTTTCTTGAGGTCCTCGGTCAGGAGGTCGGCGTTCATCTGGACTTTGAGCAGGGTCACGCCCGGCCAGTGAGTCTCGTCGATGTCCTTGGCCGCCTCCGGGTCGAACTGAAAGGCGGCGAAGACGATGATCTTCGGCTTGGGTACGAGCGTTTGCGCCTCCTCGATGGCCTGGGCCACCTGCCGCTGCTCCAGCGGGCCGTATTCTGGGCCGAAGGAAACCACCACGCGCATCGGGCTGTAGGCAGGCGCATCCTCGCGCACCGAGTCTGCGCCTTCGGCGCTGGGTTTGGTCTCGCCATCGGCGTGCAGCCGGCGGCAGCCGGAGAGCGGCTCCAGGCGGCTGAAACGGATGTACTGGCCCGCCTTGCCGCGGATGCCGGTTTTGAGAAGTTCGTCGCGCCATTCGGCCTGGCGCAGCGTCTCGCCCGAACGGGCGATGGAGAGGTCGGCCTGCCACTCCCTCTCCCCTTGGGAGAGGGTTGGGGTGAGGGAAACCAAAGTATCGTATATGGCTTGCAGGACACCTTCCGTATTCTGCAAGACTTCGTGGTTCCAGAATCGCAATACGCGAATTCCCTGCTGTTTCAGAAAAGCGGTCCGCGTTGCATCACGTTCCTGCTCGTGCGGCTCGTTGTGCTGACCGCCATCGAGTTCAATCGCCAAACGAGCTTCGTGACAGTAGAAGTCCAGCACATATGGTGCGAGCGGATGCTGGCGACGGAATTTGAAACCGGCCAGACCTCGGTCGCGCAGTAACGACCAGAGCAACTGCTCGGCATCGGTTTGTTTCTTACAGAGTTCGCGGGCGAATTGAAGGAGTTCAGGGTCAAGGCGCTTCTTGCCCTCACCCCTCACCTCTCTCCCGACGGGAGAGGAGAGAATCTCGTCCACCGACTTGACCGCCGGAGCCGGCACCGCCTCCACGGTGAAGGGGCCGGTGACGCGAACCTTCTTCTTGTCCACCAACGGCTGGTCGTAGAGCGTCTCCTGCGGCGCATGGCGCATGATGGCTTCGTCCATTGCCTTTTGCATGGCGCGGCGCGCCTGGTGGAAGCGCTCGAAGGCGGTTTTTAGTTTTGAGTTTTCAGTTTTTAGTTGGATCTCAAAGGACGCTTTTTGCTCCGGCGTCAACCTTTCTGACTGTAAACCGGAAACTAACAACTCAAAACTCGCCGGCACTTCCCACTCGACCAGTTCGTTGACCTTGACCACTTGACCGCTGGGCATCGTGAATGTGGCGGAATCGGGAGCGCTGAAATTCACGTCGTGCCCTGCCCGGCCGCCGCGCTCGACTTTGAAGTGGGGATAGCCCTCACCCGGCCTTCGGCCACCCTCTCCCAGTGGGAGAGGGTTTTCTTCCCCTTCAAGAGAAAGGCTGCGACTTTCTTCCCCTCTCCCTTTGGGAGAGGGGTTGGGGTGAGGGTAGGCCAGCTCGTAGTAGTCGAAGACGGCGGTCATCAGGCGCTGGCGGACGATGGTGATGGCCACGCGCGAGGTGTCGCAGGTGATCCATCGCCGACCCCACTTTTCGGCCACATAGGCCGTGGTGCCGCTGCCGCAGGTGGGGTCAAAGACCAGGTCGCCCGGGTCGGTGGTCATAAGGAGGCAGCGTTCGATGACCTTAGTGGCTGTTTGAACAGCATAGTACTTTTCTTGTTCGCCCCACGTGTCCTGTCATGATGTTGTTAATACCTTGCACGGAAAATCAGATGTGTAACGCTTGTATCTAACGTCTGCCTTGAAACCAATCAATCTGTCTGCAGACTCTAGTTTACATAATCCATCTATGCTGGTAGCCCAATGCATATTAGAGGGTGGGCGATAAGTCTTACCTTCGAATTCAAAATCGAAACTTAGACCTTCCGAAAAACCTAGTCTGTAAAGCCTAACAGGCTCTGAATCCTCTGATATTTCTTGCTGTTGAAGGAACAATTGTCTGTACTTTGTGGTTTCCCTGTTCTTCCCATACCAAATTATGTTATCTGTTACGCTGTCCAAGAATTTACCAGCACGGACCCCAAACACCCGATAGGCGATAACTGCCACAAAATTCCCCACCCCAAACACCTCATCCATCAGACACCGCACCAGGTGCACGTTCTCGTCGCCGATCTGTACAAAGATGCTGCCGCTCTCGGTCAAGAGTTCCCGCGCCAGGAGCAGCCGGTCGCGCAGGTAGGTAAGATAGGAGTGGATGCCGAGCTCCCAGGTGTCGCGGAAGGCCTTGATCTGCTCCGGCTCGCTGGTCAGGTCCTCGTCCTTGCCGTCCTTGACATCGCGCTTGTTGACGAAGGGCTGGAAGTTCGAGCCGTACTTGATGCCATAGGGCGGGTCGATGTAGATCATCTGCACCTTGCCGGCCATGCCCTCTTTTTCTAAAAGCGAGTTCATCACGAGCAATGAGTCGCCGGCGATCAGGCGGTTGGTCCAGCCGTGTTTGTGCTGGTAGAACTCGATGGCCTGGCGCAGGGGCTTCTGGCGCTCGGCCTCGAAGAGCGGGAGCTGATAGCCCTCACCCTCGGCCCCTCTCCCAAAGGGAGAGGGGTGTTTGCGCACGGCCTCGATGATGGTGCGCGGATCAATGCGCTCGTGGACGTGCAGGGAAACCGTCGGCACCTCGAACGAGGTGTGCTCGGCCTTGCCGGCCCAGACCAGTTGTGGGTCCAGGTGCGGATCGTAGGCGTAGGTCTTCTTCTTGCCGGTATCCGGGTCGGTCTCCGGCGTCACCAGCCCGACGGGCGGGTTGTTGACCCGCTCCTTGTTGCGATGCTCGTAGGCTTGTATCGGGCGCTTGTTCCCTGAGTGGTTGTCTGTCTTCTTCTTTTGTGCCATCGGGTCCTTCCTGTGCGTCGTGTCATGCCGTGGTTGGGGGGCTAACGCCCAGCATCAGCGGCAGCGTGAAGCGCCGTCCGCTGTATGCTGAGCGTTAGGCGGTTTCCCCAATCAATCGAACTCGAACAACTCACCGAGGAATCCACGTTTCTTCTTCCCATGATGGCCGTAGCGACCCTCGTCGGCGTGGAGAGCGTTGCTGTCACACGCTCGATGATCTTGTCGAGCTCACCTCGATCGAGCCACACTCCCCGGCAATCGGGACAATAGTCGATCTCGATCCCCTGTCGATCCGCCATGACGAGGGCTGTTTCTTTGCACACAGGACACTTCATTTGCCGCCTCCTTTCACTATATGATTGTGGTTTTGTGAAATTCTTGCCCGCGGCCATCGCTTGCTACTCTCAAACTGGCCACTTGCGCTGACACTCGATTTCTTCCGCTGACTCGCTGCGTTCGTGTTCGATGTCGATGATAGCAGTTGGTGGTACCACGATCCGTTCTCCGGCAGCCTGGATACGGAAGCGTTTGCCTTGTTCCCTACAGGCGGCCAACCGACGCAGCTTCACCACGAACTGCTTCGAGGGATAGTCCTTCTCAATGTCTCGCCTCGCGCTTCATTTTCGGGTTGCCACTCTTTTACCTCCGTCCGCGTGTTACGCGCTCATCCGCCGAACGATTTGCTTCAGTTGCCGGAAGGGTGGCAAGAGTGACTTCCAAGTCTAGGTTTCCCCCCGTGCCCCCTTCCGGTCAACTGCAAGCTAAGTTAGCAAGAGACTATTCCCTCTTCAGGACTTTCTCCCGCCTACCTTTCTACGTTCAT
>FWWM01000834.1_pt1 | contig 92774 bp, 93 predicted proteins | sample 2228351 | NCBI WGS metagenome assembly FWWM01 (sample SAMEA103939774, study PRJEB20133) | metagenome | reverse complement strand
TGCTACGGCTTAACGGCTATAGAACTCGATAATCTTTTGCAGGTCGACATTGGTATCGATCTGTTCGCGTTCGGGTGCTTGCACCACCACGCCCTGCATGGTGTTCGGGTCGTAGCGTAGCCATGCGGGTGGGTTATGCTCGGCGGCGCGAGCGAGCGCTTCTTTGCCCAGGGTGGTATGGCGCTTCGATTCGTGGATCGAGATGACATCGCCTGGGCGCACCTGATACGAGGGGATGTTCACCCGTCGTCCGTTGACCGTGATGAAGCGGTGGCTGACCATCTGGCGCGCTTGCCCGCGCGAGTTGGCGAAGCCGAGTCGATAGATGACATTATCGAGGCGCATCTCCAGCTGGCGCAGGAGCACTTCACCCGTGACGCCACGGGCGCGTTGGGCTTCCTCCACATAGCGGTGGAACTGCGCCTCGCGCAGGTGATAGATCTGGCGCAGTTTCTGCTTCTCGCGCAGCTGTTCGCCATACTCGCTCAATTTGCGGTCGCGGCTTCGCGGTCCATGCTGACCGGGCGGGAAGTTGCGCCGCTCCAGCGCACACTTTTTGGTGTAGCAGCGGTCGCCCTTCAGAAAGAGCTTCACGCCTGCACGACGACACATCTTGCATTTCGCTTCCCAGATAACCGACATCGTTTGCTTCCTCCTTGTTCAGACGCGGCGCCGTTTGGGCGGTCGGCAGCCGTTGTGCGGGATGGGCGTGACATCCTTGATGGTCAGAATCTCCAGCCCAGCCGCTTGCAGGGAGCGGATGGCGGTCTCGCGCCCTGGTCCGGGACCTTTGACCATCACATCGACCTTACGCACGCCGTGTTCCATCGCGGCGCGGGCGGCACGCTCGGCTGCCATCTGCGCGGCGAAGGGCGTGCCCTTCTTTGTGCCTTTGAAGCCCGCGGTGCCGCCACTTGCCCATGCGATGGCGTTCCCATGCACATCGGTGATGGTGACTATCGTGTTGTTGAAGGTCGCCTGGATATGGGCGATCCCATGCGCGATATTTTTCCGCTCCCGTTTTTGCGCGACTCTTGCGCGTGCTTTGCGTGCCATAGTGGTTGTCCTCCTGATGTGCTACCGTTTACTTCTTGGCTTTGCGTCGGCGACCGGTGCTAACCGTCTTCTTGGGTCCTTTGCGCGTGCGGGCGTTGGTGCGGGTGCGCTGTCCCCGCACGGGTAGCCCGCGTCGGTGGCGCAGCCCGCGATAGCAGCCGATTTCAATCAGGCGCCGGATGTTCATCTGCACTTGGCGCCGCAGGTCGCCCTCGATGGTGTAGTTGCGCTCGATCTCGTCGCGCAGTTTGGCGACCTCCTCTTCGCTCAGCTCGCGCACGCGCTTGTTCGGGTCGACGCCCGTCTTCTGCAGAATTTTGCGGGCGGTCGACAGCCCGATGCCGTAGATGACGGGTAGCGCGTATTCGATTTTCCGGTCGCGTGGCAAGTCCACGCCTGCGATTCGCGCCATCGTTGCCTCCTATCCTTGTCGCTGTTTATGTTTGGGGTTCTGGCAAATCACGCGCACAACCCCGTGGCGCCGTATGATTTTGCATTTGGCGCACATCCGTTTGACTGATGCTCGTACCTTCATCGTGCTCACCTCTTATGGCAAGCGTGGCGAGCGAATCGCTCGCCACACGCGAACGGTTATTATACCCGATTCCCGCTCGTGCAAGTGCATAATGCGTGTCCAATCGCGCTCCCCCTACTTGTATCGGTAGACGATTCGTCCCCGTGTGAGGTCATAGGGCGAGAGGGCGACCTTCACACGGTCGCCGGGCAGAATGCGAATGAAGTTGATACGCATCTTGCCCGACAGGTGTGCCAGTATCTGATGTCCGCCCTCGATCTCCACACGGAACATCGTGTTCGGCAAACACTCGACGACCGTGCCCTCGACCTCGATCTCTTTGCCTTCGGTCTTCGCCATCGCATCACCTCCTCGATTATAGATTTTACTCTACCGTCAGGATTTCGGCGCCATTTTCGGTGATAGCGATGGTATGCTCGTAATGGGAGGCGGGCTGGCGGTCAGCAGTGAGAATAGCCCAGCCGTCGTCGGCAACCTGGATATCGGGTTGCCCCATCACAATCATCGGTTCAATCGCAAGCACCATGCCAGGCTGGAGGCGCGGTCCCTCGCCCGGCTCACCCTCGTTAGGCACTTCGGGCGGCTCGTGCACATAGCGCCCGACTCCGTGTCCTGCCAGCCCGTGCGCGGGTCGAAAGCCGAATGACTCCACATAGCGCTGAATTGCGGCGCCGATATCGCCGATTGTGTTGCCTGCGCGGGCGACCTTGAGCGCCTCGTAAAATGCTTCCTCCGTCACGCGCACCAGTCGCTTGCGCTGGTAATCGACGCGCCCGACAGGGATGGTCAGCGCAGCGTCAGCGCAGTAGCCCTCGTAGAACACGCCCATGTCGAGGCTCACGAGGTCGCCCTCGCGCAGGACACGGTTGTCAGGCAGTCCGTGCACAATCGTTTCGTTGATGGAGACGCACAGGGCGGCGGGGTAGAGCCGATAGCCTTTGAAGGCGGGGAAGCCCCCCATCTCCAGCACCAGCCGTTCCGCCAGTGCGTTCAGCTGGGCGCTCGTTGTGCGGTTCGGCTCGATCGCCTCGGCGCACGCTTTGAGCACGCGCGCCAGGATGCGCCCCGCCTTGCGAATACGGGCTATCTCCTCTGGGGTTTTAATCAGGCTGGTATTTCTCATGGCGTGGGTGTCGTGTCAGACCCCCCTTCCCGACCCTCCTCCTGAGGCAGGGGGCGGGAGCAAATCGCGAAAGAGGGCGTTTCGCACGCGCTGGTAGACCGTTTCGGGGTCGCCCGAGGCGTCGATGCGTCGCAGGAGCGGAAGCCCATCCGCGCCCGTCTGCCTCTCGTAATAGGCGATAAGCGGTTCGGTCTGCGCGCGATAGACGGCGAGTCGGCGGCGGATGGTGTCGGGCTGGTCGTCCTCGCGGGTGATGAGCGTCGCGCCGCACCGCTCGCACTGCTCGCCCCTTCGACTGGGGTTCGCCACAATGTGGTAAATCGCCCCACACTGCGGGCAGATGCGTCGCCCGCTCAACCGCTGAACAATCTGCTCATCGTCCAGCTCGAACGCCAGCACGGCATGCAGGGGTTGGCGTCGTTCGTTCAGGAAGGTGTCCAGCATCTGCGCTTGGGACAGATTGCGCGGGTAGCCGTCCAGAATGAACGATAAGGCGGGCGGGACACCCGCGCTACTTTGCGATTCGAGCGTTTGCAGGCGCTCGATAACAATCTGGTTGACCAGTTCGTCGGGCACCAGTTCACCGCGTGCAACATAGGCGCGTGCCTGCTCGCCTAATGGCGTGGCGTTCGCCATCGCCTCGCGCAGTAGGTCGCCCGTCGCGATGACCTGCCAGCCGTAGTCCGCTTGCAGGCGTCGCGCCTGTGTGCCTTTGCCGATGCCCGGCGCACCCAACAGCACAAGCCTCATGCTGAGTAGTTATCTCCTCTTCCAGTGGCTTGGGCGTCTCGCCCAAGCAAGTCCTGCACGAGCGAGACGCTCGTGCTACATAGTGGCTTGGGCGTCTCGCCCAAGCAAGCCGAATGAGCCAGAGGCTCAAGCCACTTATTTTAGAAAGTCCTCATATTGGCGCATGGCGAGTTGTGCCTGTAGTTGGCGCGAGAAATCGACCGCCACGCCCACCAGGATCAGCAGGGAAGTGCCACCCACGACGGTCAAGGTCTGAATGCGGGTCAGATCGGGCACCCAGTATTGGAGCAGAGCCACCAGGGCGAGAAAGAGCGCGCCCGCCACCGTGATGCGCGACAGCACATCGTTCAGATAGTCAGCGGTGGGCTTGCCGGGACGCACACCTTGAATGAATGCCCCCTGCCGCTTCAGGTTCTCGGCAATCTCGTCGGTGTTGAAGACCACTGCCACATAGAAGTAGGTAAAGCCGAAGATGAGAAGGGCATAAATCAGCGAGCCGATCCAGCCCCCGCCAGGCGTGAAGGCACGCAGAAAAGTATCGACCCAGATTGCCCATGTGGGTGGATTGGCGCGATCGTAGGGAATCATCTGCAGGATGGTCGCGGGCAGAAGTTGCAGGGAGATGGCGAAGATGATGGGGATAACGCCCGCGGCATTCACAGGGATAGGCAGATAAGAGGTGCCGCCAACCGTCTGCCTGCGCCCGATGATGCGCCGCATATGCTGGATCGGAATGCGTCGCTGGGACATCGTGACATAAATCACGCCCCAAATGGTGCCGATGAAAATCGCCAGCAGGAGAAGCACCTGCATCATTGTGACGGTTCCTTCTTGCACTAAGTTATAGGTTTGCTGAACCTGATAGGGCATGCTGGCGACGATGCTGGCGAAAATCATGAGCGAGATGCCGTTGCCCAGCCCCTTCTCGTTAATCTGCTCGCCCAGCCACAGCAGGAACATCGCGCCCGCGACCCAGGCGATGACCACTTGCGCAACCTCCACCCCCGACACATTCAGCACGCCTGCCGAGCGGAAGGTGGAGAGGAAGCCAATCGCCTGAACAAAGGCAATCACAATAGTCAGCAGGCGCGTGCGCTGTTGATGCTTGCGTCGCCCTGCCTCCTCACGCATCTCCTCGCGCAGGCGCGGGTCGGCATAGGAGAAAATTTGCATAATAATCGACGCCGTGATATAAGGGTTCAGCCCCAACGCGAGAATGGTCAGTTTGCGCAATGCGCCCCCCGTGAACATGTTGATGAACTGGAGAATCTCCTGATTCTCAAAAAGCCTTCTCATCTCTTCCCGATCCACGCCAGGCACGGGGATATGCAGTCCGACGGCATAGACGGCAAACATCGCGAACACGAACAGAATTCGTGCCCGCAGGTCGGGTAGCTTCCACGCGCTTTGCAGCGCCGAGACGAAATTCGTGCTTAGCATGCTCTATCCCTCACTCATTATTTGCAGGGGCGGGACGCCCCTGCCACGCTTGATGGGCAGGATGCCCAAGCCACAATGCACGGGCGGGACGCCCGTGCTACCTTCTCTATTCACCATTCGCAATGATTTTCACCTGTCCCCCTGCCGATTCGATTTTGGCGCGGGCAGATTGGCTGATAGCGTGCGTGTGGACAATGAGGGGGAAGTTAATTTCGCCTTCGCCCAGCACCTTCAGTCCGTCTTTGAGCTTGCGGATGATGCGCATTTCCAGTAGCCGTTGGGGCGTGATTTCGTCGTTTGGTTGGAAGCGCTCAGCGAGCGTGCCAACATTGACGATAGCGTACTCGGTGCGGTTGATGTTTTTGAAGCCGACGCGCACGGGCAGCCGTCGGTGGATGGGGGTTTGACCGCCTTCGAAGCGGGGTGGGACGGTATCGCGTGCTTTTTGCCCTTTGGTGCCGCGTCCGGCGGTCTTGCCGTGCCCGGAGCCAATCCCGCGCCCGACGCGCTTGCGCCGTCTTTTACTGCCCGGTTCTGGTCTCAAGTGGTGCAGTTCTATCATGATGACGCCTCCTCTGCAGAAGCGGGTGAAGCCTCCTTCGCCCGCCTTCTTCGCTTGGGGGTACTGGGTTGCTCCTCAGATGGAGCCTCGCTGGTGGGAATGCCCACACCACCGTCATTCTGAGTGACGGGGATCATGCTTGTCTGCTGGGAGGCTCGTCCTCGCGGTGCCTTCCCTTCAACCGTCGGTTCCTGCACCACCTCCACATGGAGCAGGTGCGGAATGCGGGTAATCATGCCCCGAATGGAGGGGTTATCGGGCTGGTAGACGGTCTGATGGAGCCGTCGCAGTCCGAGCGCACGCACGGTGCGTTTCTGGGTCTCATTATGCCCGATAGGGCTATGCTTCAAAGTGATTTTGAGCCAGCTCATTGGGTTGCCACCTCCTTGAACTTACGCACATACCATGGGGTCAGCACACGAAGCTTCATGTCGCGCGTTTGGGCGACCTGTTCGGGAGTGCGCAGTTGTTGGAACGCCTTGATGGTGGCGTAGGCGGCATTGATCGGATTGCGCGAGCCGATCAGTTTTGCCAGCACATCGGTGACGCCTGCAGCTTCGAGCAGGGCGCGCACGGTACTGCCCGCCACGATGCCTGTGCCGGGCGAAGCGGGCTTGAGGATGAGTCGGGTCGCACCGAACTCGACTTCCACTTCGTGCGGGATGGTCGTGCCGACACGGGGCACGCGCACAAGGTTCTTACGCGCGGTTTCGATTGCTTTGCGAATCGCGTCGGGCACTTGGCGCGCTTTACCCAGTCCCACGCCCACATGTCCATTCGTGTCGCCCACCACGACCATCACCTGAAAGCTGAGTGTGCGCCCGCCCTTGTGGGTTTTGGAGACGCGATTGGTATAGACCACGCGCTCCACATGCAGGTTCAGCAAATCGGGGTTGATAGGTTCCTGTTTCCTTTTTCTCATCGGGTTGCCTCCGTTGGGTTAGAATTTCAGTCCCGCTTCGCGCGCAGCGTCGGCTAACGCAGCGACGCGCCCGTGATAGCGGAACCCACCTCGGTCGAACACCACCTGCGTGATGCCCTTTTCGAGGGCGCGCTGGGCGATCAGCCGCCCGACGGCGGTGGCTGCCGCTTTATTGCCCGTGCTGGTCAGCTGGTCGCGCAGGGCAGGGTCGAGCGTGGATGCAGAGACCAGCGTGTGCCCTTTTGTATCGTCAATAATTTGTGCATACATATGTTTTAGGCTTTTATAGACACACAGGCGCGGGCGGTCTGGCGTGCCGAAAATCACGCGCCGAATGCGCCGATGTCGGATAATCCGCTTCTCTCTGGGTGTTCGTTTCATACTCGGTTCACCTCACGATAGCGTATGGTCAATTCCTTATTTCTTGCCGCCCTTGCCCGCCTGCTGTTTGCCGGGTTTCAGGCGCAGTTGTTCGTTCAGGTAGCGCAAGCCTTTGCCTTTATAGGTGTCGGGCGGGCGTATGGCGCGGATATCTGCCGCTTGCTGTCCCACGACCTGCTTGTCGATGCCACGCACACGAATGAGCAGGTTGCGCGTTTGCGGGTCCTGTTCGACGGCGAAGCTGACCCCTGGGTAGGGCTGGACGCGCACAGGGTGCGAGTAGCCCACTTGGAGCACGAGATCTCTGCCTTCCACTTGCGCACGATAGCCGACACCGACCAGCACGAGCGTCTTTTCAAAGCCCTCAGAGACACCGTGCACCATGTTGGCGATGAGGGTGCGCTGGAGTCCGTGCTGGGCGCGGGCAAAGCGGTCGTCCTTGACGCGCTCGATGCGCAGTTGCCCATCTTCTTGCACGACGCGCACCACCTCGGGAAGGTGATGGCTCAGCTCGCCCTTCGGTCCTTTGACCGTGACCTGGTTGCCTTCGATTCGCACTTCGACGCCTTTTGGGATAGGGATTGGTTGCTTGCCCACTCTCGACATGGTTTCGCCTCCTTACCAGACGATGCAGATGACCTCGCCGCCGATGCGCCGTTTTCGGCATTCGCGGTCTGGCAGTAAGCCTTTGGAGGTGGAGACGATAGCCGTGCCCAGTCCCCGCTTGATGGGGCGCAGTTCTTCGACGGGAGCGTAGATGCGTCGCCCAGGCTTGCTCACCCGCTCGATATGATGGATGGCGGGCTCGCCATCGGGTGTGTATTTGAGCGTGATGGTGAGCGTGGCTTTGACGCCTGTGCGTTGCACGCTGTAGTCGCGAATAAAGCCCTCCGCCTTGAGCAGGGCAGCTATCTGCTCTTTGAGCTTGGAGCTAGGCATGCTCACTTGCTCCTTGCCCGCGGAGACCGCGTTCCGAATCCGGGTTAGCATATCGCCGATGGGGTCGGTCATCATCGTTTGTTTTTGCCTCCTTACCAGCTGGCTTTGCGCACGCCGGGCAGCATGCCGCGGTGCGCCTGTTCGCGCAGGCAGATCCGGCACAGCCCGAAGTAGCGGAAGTAGCCGTGCCGTCGCCCGCAAATACTGCAACGGTTCACCTTGCGTACCTTAAACTTCGGTTTTCGCTTTGCTTTGACAATCCAAGCGGTTTTCGGCATTGGTTCTTCACCTCGTGCAAGCGTTTATTGTACCTGCTCCTATTTTCACGGGCGGGACGCCCGGGCCGCTTTTCTGTGGCTTGGGCGTCTCGCCCAAGCAAGTCCTGCACGAGCGAGACGCTCGTGCTACAGGGACGCCCATGCGACGGTTATTATACCTGAGGGCATGCTCAGTGTTCGGCGGCGGCTGCCTTTTCTTTCTGATATTTTTCGATGAGCGTCTGGGCGAGATTGAAGGGCACTTCCTCGTAGTGGGAGAATCGGGTTCGGAACCGTCCGCGCCCGCGCGTGATGGAGCGCAGTTCGAGCGCGTAGCGGGTCATCTCGCTCATGGGCACAAGGGCACGGATGCGCTGGCGTCCCGCACCGAGACTTTCGATGCCTTGGATGCGCCCGCGTCGCCCATTCAGGTCGCCCATCACATCGCCCGTGTAGGCTTCGGGCACATCGACCTCCACCTCAAGGATTGGCTCCAGAATCACGGGGTTCGCTTGCGATGCGGCGCTTTGGAAGGCGAGACTGCCCGCGATGCGGAACGCCTGATCGGAGGAGTCGACCTCGTGGTAGGAGCCATCAACGACCACCACGCGGAAGTCGGTGACGGGGTAGCCTGCAATCACGCCTTTTTCAGCCGCTTCGCGCACGCCCTTCTCGATGGCGGGAATGTAGTTCTTCGGGATGGCGCCGCCGACAATCGTCTCGGTGAACTCGATGCCTGTCCCGCGTGGCAGAGGCTCCATATTGATAAAGCAGTGTCCGTACTGCCCGCGCCCACCTGTCTGCCGCTTGAATTTGCCTTCGACGCGCTGGACGGGGCGGGTGACGGTCTCGCGATAGGGGATTTTCAGCTCTTCGGTGGTCACTTCCGCGCCGAACTTGCGCTTGAGCTTTTCGATGACGCTTTCCAGGTGCAGGTCGCCCATGCCCATCAGCAGGGTTTGTCCCGTTTCGGGGTCGCGCCGTGCACGCAAGGTAGGGTCTTCTTCCTGCAGGCGGGCGAGTGCGGGACCCAGCCGATCCTCGTCCGCTTTGGTTTTGGGCACAATCGCAACGGTGTAGATGGGGTCAGGGTACTCGATAGGCGGAAGAATCATGGGGCGATTGCGGTCGCACAGCGTGTGCCCTGTGGCGGTCTCCTGCAGTTTGGCGACCACGCCCATATCGCCCGCGCGAATCTCGGAGGTGGCTTCCTGATTCTTGCCGCGAATGAAGAAGAGCTGTCCGATGCGCTCGTCGCGCTCACGATTGGCGTTGTAGACCTGCGAGTCGGCACGGATGACGCCCGCATAGACTCGGAAGTAAGTGAGCTTGCCCACATAGGGGTCGGCGGTCGTTTTGAACACAAAGGTGCAGAGGGGCGCGTTCGGGTCGCAGGGCACTTCGACCTGTGAACCTGTGCGTGGATCCTCCGCTTTGGGGGCGGGCGCCTCGAGGGGGCTGGGCGCCAGTTCGATCAGTGCTTGCAGGAGCGGGGTCAGCCCGATGCCCGCCTGCGCCGAGCCGTATAGCACAGGCACAATCGTGCCTGTGCGCACGCCGGTATGAAAGCCCTGCACCAGCTCCTCGTCGCTAAGCGGCTCACCGTTGAGATACTTCTCCAGCAGGGCATCATCCGTTTCGGCAGCCGCCTCCATCAGCATCTCGCGCACCTGCTGAACCTCTGCCTGAAGCTCGCTGGGCACATCGCTCGCGGAGGTCTCGCGGTCCCTGCCCCGATAAGCCCGATTGTGAATCACATCGACCACGCCCCGAAAGTCCGTCTGCGTGCCAATCGGCACCTGCACGGGCACGATGCGGTTGCCGTAGGTGGCGCGTAGGTTCTGAATCAGGCTGGGGTGGTCGGCATTATCGCGCTCCATCTTGTTGACAAAGATGATTCGTGGCAGTTTATACTTCTCGCACAGCTCCCAAGCGTTTTCGAAGCCCACTTCGATTTCCGCCTGCGCGGGCACGACCAGCAGAACCGCATCGGCTACGCGCAGGGAGGCATAGAGTTCACCGATGAAGTCGGGGAAGCCGGGCACATCCAGCAGGTTAATTTTATAGTCGTTCCATTCGATAGGTAGGAGGGAGGTGCTGAGGCTGATTTTGCGGCGCACCTCTTCGGGGTCGAAATCGGACACGGTGTTTCCGCCCTCGATGGAGCCGATACGGTCGATATGTCCTGCGAGATAGAGCAGATGTTCCGCGAGAGTGGTCTTGCCACTCCCGCCGTGCCCTGCCATCGCCACATTGCGGATGCGGTCTGCTGTGTACTGTTTCATCGTCTGTGCCTCCTATGCCACTGTTGGTTCGGACCTGTCGGACAGGGTCGGACCTGTCGGACAGGTCCGACGAGATATAAACTTACCCCGCACGGAATGGCATGCCGAGCGCTTTGAGCAGTGCGAGTGCCTCCTCGTCGGTTTCAGCGGTGGTGCAGAGGGTGATGTCCATCCCGCGGATGCGGTCGATTTGGTCATAGACGATTTCGGGGAACAGCACCTGCTCGCGCAGTCCCAGTGAGTAGTTGCCGTGCCCATCGAAAGAGCGGGGCGACAGCCCGTGGAAGTCGCGAATGCGGGGCAGTACCACATTGATGAGCTTTTCCAGAAAGGCGTACATGCGATTGCCGCGCAGAGTGACTTTGCAGCCGATGCGATGCCCCTTGCGAATGCGGAAGTTGGAGATGGCGCGTTTGGCGACGGTGGCGACGGGTTTCTGCCCGCTGATGAGCGCAAGGTCGCGCATGGCGTTCTCCAGCTGTTTCGGCTCCTGCTCACCCTTGCCAACGCCCATATTAATCACGATTTTCTCCAGGCGCGGGATTTGCATCGGGTTCTTGTAGCCGAACTGGCGTTGGAGTTCGGGGCGCACCACCTGCTCGTAGCGCAGGCGCAGTCCCGGCACGAACTGCACTGCCACCTCCGCGGTTTCGAACATCTTCTCTGCCTTCTGTTCCTTGCCCGTTTTCTTGTCCTGTGGTTTCGGACTGGTCTGCTGTTTTGCCATCGCTTTTTTGCCTCCCTGTTTTTGGCGAAGGGTGCGTCTCTATCCCTCCGTCAGGTAGAGTAGGGGCGAAAAGCCTTTCGCCCTACCGGGTTGCGTCGACCATTTCGCCACAGCGTTTGCACACGCGCACCAAGCGGTTGTTCTCGCCGCGGACACGGCTCACGCGCGTAGGCTGGTCGCAGTGTGGGCAGACCAGCATCACCTTGCTGGCGAAGATAGGGGCGGGCTTCTGAATGCGTGAGCCTTTTTGCAACGCGGTGCGCGGCTTCTGGTGCTTGGTGACCATGTTGACGCCTTCCACGATGATGCGGTTCTCGCGGGGCATCACGCGCAGGACGCGCCCGCGTCGCCCCTTGTCCTTGCCTGAAAGCACATACACCATGTCGCCCGTTCGGATTTTCATTCGGATCGGTTTTGGCAGTTTGCGTACCATAGCGTGTTCGCCTCCTATAACACTTCTGGGGCGAGCGAAACGATGCGCATGAAGTTGCGGTCGCGCAGTTCGCGTGCGACGGGTCCGAAGATTCGGGTGCCGCGTGGCTCGCCCTGATTGTTGATAATCACGCAGGCGTTATCGTCGAAGCGCAGGGTGGTGCCGTCGGGTCGTCGGATGGGGCGTCGCGTGCGCACGACCACCGCGCGCACCACATCGCCCTTCTTGATGGGCATATTGGGCGCCGCGTCTTTGACCGATGCGACAATCACATCGCCGACCCTTGCATACCGCGCGTTCGAGCCTTTCAGCACGCGGATGCACATCACCTCGCGTGCGCCAGAGTTGTCGGCAACCTTCAATCGTGTAAATGCCTGTATCATCGCGTTCGCCTCCTATAAACAAACTTAGTTTATGTACTGCACGGGCGAGATGCCCGTGCCACTGGATGGGCTGGATGCCCAAGCCACCATAGAATCAGATTTTACTCAGGTCGTTCGAGGATGGCGCGCACGCGCCAGCGTTTGTGGCGGCTGAGCGGGCGCGTTTCGACGATTTCCACCAGATCGCCCACTCGGCACTCGTTGCGCTCATCGTGCGCCATATATTTCTTGGTTCGGCGGATAGTTTTGCCATACAGGGGGTGGCGGAAGCTGCGCACGACAGCGACCACGACCGTTTTGTCCATCTTGTCGCTGACGACGCGCCCGACGCGCACCTTGCGCTTGCCCCGATAGGGGCGGACGGCTTGCGCGGTGCTCGCCTCTGCCTGCGTTTCTGCCGTTTCCACTGTCTGAATCGTTTCGTCCATTGCTTTTCTCCTCACTAAGTCTTAGGGGGCGAGGATGCCCGTGCTACTTCGTGGCTTGGGCGTCTCGCCCATCAAGCCGAATGAGCAAGATGCTCAAGCTACGCTTGCACGGGCGAGACGCCCGTGCTACGCTGGATGGGCAGGATGCCCGTGCTACGCTGGATGGGCAGGATGCCCCAGCCACTTTTGTTTGCGACTTCGCTATTTGCCTTGTACAGCGCGTTCGTTCAGGATGGTTTGGATACGGGCGATGTTGCGCCGCATGATACGCAACGCGGCGGTGTCTTTGATTTGGCGCACTGCCTGTTGTACGCGCAGGCGATAGAGTTCGTTGCGCAGTTTCTCCAGTTCTTGTTCCAGTTCGGGTGTGGTCATGCGTCGCAGTTGGTCGGGTTTGAGCGGTTTCATTCGGCTTCACCTCCTGTGGGAGTCGTTACGCCCAGTTGGAAGTCGGCGCGGGTGACGATGCGCGTTTTGATGGGCAGTTTATGGCTGGCGCGTCGCAGGGCTTCGCGGGCGCGTTCTTCGTCCACACCGCCCAGCTCCAGAATGATTCGTCCGCGCTTGACCACGGCGACCCAGCCTTCGACACTGCCCTTGCCACCGCCCATGCGAGTTTCGGCGGCGCGTTTGGTGTAGGGCTTGTCGGGGAACACGCGGAACCAGATTTTGCCGCCGCGCCTGAGATAGCGCACGATGGCGACCCGTGCCGCTTCCATCTGGCGATTGGTGAGCCAGCAGGGTTCCATCGCGACCAGCCCATAATCGCCAAAGTGCAGTTCGCGTGCGCCTTTAGAGACTCCCTTGCGCCTACCGCGTTGCTGTTTCCTATATTTCGTCTTTTTCGGCATGAGCATCGCTGTTCACCTCACATCCCCCTTGTATCTCCCCCTTTTGGGGGAGCGGGGGTTCGGAATGCGCTACTCCTCCGCAGGGGTTTCCCCTTCGGGTGGTGTGCCTTGTGGGCGTGAGGGTCGACCGCGCGACGGGTTGCGCCCTTGCGCGTTGCCACGCGGTTGCCCCTGTGCGCCGCCTTCTCCACCACCACCTCGACCGCGGCGACGGCGTGCGCCACCGCGTCGGCGGCGCGGTCCAGCGGGACGCTCTGGTGCCGCAGGACGCACGGCACGAGCAGGCGTCTCGAACGCCGATTCGGGCGTGGTGACGGACGAGAGCAGGATGCGCCGTTCGGTGATGGGGATGTCGCCCTTGTAAATCCAGACTTTCACGCCAATCGTGCCGTAGATGGTGTAGGCGACGGCGAAGCCGTAGTCGATATCGGCACGCAGGGTCTGCAGGGGCACGCGCCCGACCCGTTCCCATTCGGTGCGGGCGATTTCCGCGCCACCCAATCGCCCTGCAACCATGATTTTGATACCGCGCACATTGGCGCGTTGCGCTCGTGCCAGCGCTTGCCTCATCGCCCGTCGATGGGACACGCGCCGCTCCAGCTGTTGGGCGATGTTTTCCGCCGTGAGTTGCGCGTCGGTGTCAGGGTTGCGCACATCTTCGACATCGATGCGCAGGTCAGGCTTGGCGGGGTGCAGGGCTTCGTGCACGGCGCGGGTCACCTCCTCGATGCCGTGTCCGCCACGCCCGATAATCTGCCCAGGACGCGCCGCGTAGATAATCACGCGCACGATGTTCGCTGCTCGTTCAATTTCGATGCGGGAGATGCCCGCGTTGTACCAGCGCTCCTTGATGGTTTTGCGAATGAGATAGTCTTCATAGACCAGGTGGCGGTAATGCGACTTGGGCGCGTACCAGCGGCTCTCCCAGTCGCGCGTAATGCCCACACGAAAGCCGATTGGATGGATTTTCTGACCCATTTATGCTTGCTCCTCCCGATTTGGTTGCTGGGTTGCGCCCCGTCGTTGGGCGCGTCTGGGTGCAGGGGGTGGGGTGCGCCTGCCCGCAGGTTGTGGACGCGCAACGATTGGCGTCAGCTCGATGGTGATGTGGCTGGTGCGTTTGAGGATGCGGAAGGCGCGCCCGCGGTCTTTGGGCAGGATTCGCTTCCAGCGCGGTCCCTCGTCCACATAGGCGCGTGCGATGAACAGCTCGCGCGGGTCGAAGCCCTCGTTATGCACCGCGTTCGCGACCGCCGATTCAAGCACCTTGCGGGCGACGCGCGCCGCTTTGTTCGGCAAGTTGTTCAGGATGACCATCGCCTCCTGTACCGACTTGCCACGCACCATGTCGATGGCTAATCGCGCCTTACGCGGCGGTATTCGCACATATCTTGCCACGGCTTTCATCGTTGTTTACCTCCTCACCTTCGAGGTGCGCTCGCTGGAGCCGGCGTGCCCGCGGAAGGTGCGCGTCGGCACGAACTCGCCCAATTTGTGCCCCACCATCTGCTCGGTGATATAAACAGGCACATGCTTGCGTCCATCGTGCACTGCGAGGGTTAGCCCAATCATTTCGGGCACGATGGTGGAGCGGCGCGACCATGTGCGGATAGGTCGCCGCTCCTGGGGCGGCTTTTGCGCCATCTGGCGCACTTTTTTGAGCAGTTTCTCATCGACATATGGTCCCTTTTTCAGCGAGCGTCCCATACGGTTCCAACCTCCTTATGGCTTCTCATCTCCCTCTCCCTTTGTAAGGGGGATTAGAATGGCTCTATTTTCTGCGTTTCAGGATAAATCGGCTGGTGCGTTTATTGCGGCGGGTTTTGACGCCGAGTGCAGGCTTGCCCCATGGCGTTTTGGGGTGTGGCAGTCCGATGGGGGCTTTGCCCTCGCCGCCGCCGTGCGGGTGGTCGCGCGGGGTCATGGCGGAGCCACGCACATGGGGGCGTCGCCCCATCCAGCGCGATTTACCTGCTTTGCCCCACACCTCATTTTCGTGGTCGACATTTCCCACCTGCCCGATGGTGGCACGGCAGTCGAGGTGCACCAGTCGCATCTCGCCGGAGGGCAGGCGCAGGGTGGCGTAGTTGCCCTCCTTCGCCAAAATCTGCGCGGCGGCGCCGGCACTGCGCACCATCTGTCCGCCCTTGCCCGGATAGAGCTCGATGTTATGCACCATCGTGCCGACGGGGATGTTGCGCAAGGGCAGGGCGTTGCCCGGCTGAATATCGGCGTCGGCTCCACTCATCACCGTTGCACCGACGGTCAGCCCCACGGGCGCGAGGATATAGCGCCTTTCACCATCTTCATACTCCAGCAGGGCAATGCGTGCGGAGCGGTTCGGGTCATATTCGATGGCGACCACGCGAGCAGGGATGCCGTCCTTATTGCGCTTGAAGTCGATAATGCGGTAGAGGCGCTTATTGCCCCCGCCCCGATGACGCGCGGTGATGCGCCCCTGATGGTTGCGCCCGCCCGTCTTGCGCAAGCCGACGGTCAGGCTCTTCTCAGGTTCCGTCTTGGTAATCTCCTCATAGGTGGAGGTCACCATAAAGCGTCTGCCCGGTGAAGTCGGTTTCCACTTTTTGACTGGCATGCGGTTTCACCTCACTCTTGCTCATCACGCTACACCACGAAGTCCTCGATGGTCTGTCCAGGTTTGACGGTGACGATGGCTTTTTTCCAGCGGCGGGTGTGTCCCGTGCGGCGCAAGCCGATTCGGCGCGGTTTGGGCTTGACCCACATCGTGCGCACTTTCAGCACCTCCACACCATACAGCGCTTTAATGGCGCTGGCGATGTCAATCTTGGTGGCATCGCTTGCCACTTCAAACAGGTACTGGTTATGCTCCATGCGCAGGCGTGTGCCTTTTTCGGTGAGCAGAGGGCGGATAATCACTTCGGTTGGGTGTTTCATCGTGCCCACACCTCCTCCAGTTTCTGGATGGCGGCTCTTGTGGCGATGACATGGCGGGCGGGGATGAGTTCGTGCAGGGCGAAGGCGGGCGCGATGCGCACCAGCACATTGGGCAGGTTGCGAAACGATTTATAGACCACCTCGTTCGGTTGGTCGATGAGGACGAGCACGCGCCCCTCTGTGGCGCCGAGCTGGTTAAGCAACTGCATGGCATGTTTGGTCTTGATTTCGGGGAAGTGCAGTTCTTCCACGATGCGCAGGGCGCCCGATTCGGCTTTATCGCTGAGCGCGGCGGCGAACGCCAGCCGTCGCTCCTTCTTGTTCACGAGGGGGTCATAGTCGCGCGGTTTGGGTCCGTGCACGATACCGCCGTGTCGCCACTGTGGGGCGCGGATGGAGCCTTGTCGGGCGCGTCCTGTGTGTTTCTGTCGCCACGGTTTGCGTCCGCCACCGCGCACCTCGCCGCGCGTGAGCGTGCTGTGCGTGCCCTGTCGCTCGTGTGCCTGTTCCGCCACCACCACGCGATGCAGAACCGAGCGTTTTGCCGTGCGTGCGAACAGGGCGGGGTTCAGTTCCATCTCCCCGACCTGTTGCCCCTGTGCGTTATACACCGCTGCCTTCGCCATATTATCTCACCTCGCTCACTCATTCGCCACTATCGTAGCACGGGTGTCCCGCGTAGCACGAGCGTCTCGCTCGTGCAGGACTTGCTTGGGCGAGACGCCCAAGCCACTGTAGCACGGGCGTCCCGCCCGTGCAGTTCCATGCTATGCTTGGGCGAGACGCCCAAGCCACTGTAGCACGGGTGTCCCGCCCGTGTTCTGCTTGGGCGAGACGCCCAAGCCACTGACGCCCAAGCCACGAAAAGTCGAACAGCTATGCACCACTGCTCAATTGCTTCTGTACATAGACGATAGAGCCGCGTCCGCCGGGGATTGCGCCCTTGATGAGCATCAGACCGCGTTCAGGTTCGATGCGCACGATGGTCAAGCCGCGTATCGTCACTCGCTCGCCGCCCATGCGTCCGGGCATCGGTTTGTTCTTGAACACGCGCTGGGGTCCCGTTGCCCCGCTGGAGAGGGGTCGGCGGTGGGTCATGGAGCCGTGCGTCATAGGACCGCCCGCGAAGCCATAGCGTTTGACCACACCCGCGAAGCCTTTGCCCTTGGAGATGCCCGTGACGCGCACCACCTCGCCCTCCTTGAACACATGTTCAGGGCGGATTTCCTGCCCCGGTGCCGCCTGACCTTCCAGCACACGGAACTCTTTCAGGTGGCGCAGGGGCTGATCGAGCCCCGCTTTTTTGAAGATGCCCATCAATGGCTTGTTCACCTTGCGTCGCGCGATGCGCTCGAATCCGATCTGCGCCGCGGCGTAGCCATCCCGATTGGGCATGCGTACCTGCACCACGAAGCAGGGACCCACCTCCAGCACCGTGACGGGAACCATGCGCCCTTCTGAGTCGAAGATATGCGTCATGCCGAGCTTGCGCCCGATTAGCCCACTCAGCACAGGTGGCGGGGGCAACTCCCGCTTCGGTGGAGCAGGCTCAGCGGATGCCGCCGCTTCGGCTGAGGCGGTTGGCTCGGATGCCTCAGACCGTTCCGACGACTCGGACAGCGCCGACTCGACCGAGGCAGGCGTTTCGGGCTGGTCGGCTGGGGTCCTCTCCTCCTGAGTGGTCTTCTCCTCGCTCATGGCTACCTCCTATCAAAGCTTGATTTCTATATCCACACCGCTGGGCAGGTCGAGACGCATCAGCGCGTCGATGGTGCGGTTGTTTGCCTCGATGATATCGATCAATCGTTTATGGGTGCGAATCTCGAAGTGTTCCATGCCGATTTTATCGATGTGGGGGCCGCGGATGACGCAGAAGCGGCGGATGTCGGTGGGCAGGGGCACGGGACCGCGCACCTGCGCGCCCGTGCTACGCACCTGATCCACAATCCGCTTCACCGATTCATCCAGCACTCGATGATCGTATGCCCTCAGCCGTATTCGTATCTTATCGCGTCGCATAGAGGCTCGTCCTCCTTGGGATGTCCGACGGGGTGGACGGGAGCTAATCGAGGGTGTCCGTCACTACCCCAGCTCCAACCGTCCGACCCCCCTCCCGTATCGCAAAACGCAACCCACGCTCTATCGCCACAGGACTTATCAACTCTACCTCCATATTCACATTATCCCCCGGCATCACCATCTCCACACCCGCAGGCAACCGTATCTCACCCGTCACATCCGTCGTCCGAAAGTAAAACTGCGGACGATACCCACTCACAAACGGCGTATGACGACCCCCCTCCTCCTTCCGCAACACATACACCTCCGCCTTGAAACGACGATGCGGATGGATACTCCCAGGCTTCGCTATCACCATCCCACGCTCCACATCGTCCCTATCTACCCCACGCAACAGCAACCCCACATTATCCCCTGCCACCGCCTCCTCCAACACCTTCCGAAACATCTCTATACTCGTCACCACCGTCTTCAACGGCTCCTCCCGAAAACCCACTACCTCCACCTCTTCACCCGGACGCAACACCCCACGCTCCACACGACCCGTCGCCACCGTGCCACGACCCGTTATCGTGAACACATCCTCCACCGCCAACAAAAACGGCTTGTCCAACTCCCGGACAGGCAACGGAATATACTCGTCCACCGCGTCCAACAACTCCCATATCGCCCGTATCCACCGATCGCTCGTCCCACGCGACCAGTCCGAATCTTCAGGCGCCTCCACCACCTTCAACGCACTGCCCCGCACCACAGGCACCTCATCCCCCGGAAACCCATACTTGCTCAGCAACTCCCGCACCTCCAACTCCACCAAGTCCAACAACTCAGGGTCATCTACCGCGTCCACCTTGTTCATAAACACCACTAAGGCAGGCACATTCACCTGCCGCGCCAGCAGAATATGCTCGCGGGTCTGGGGCATCGGACCGTCGGTCGCTGCCACCACCAAAATCGCCCCATCCATCTGGGCAGCGCCTGTAATCATATTCTTGATGTAGTCGGCGTGTCCGGGACAGTCCACATGGGCATAGTGGCGCTTTTCGGTCTGGTATTCGGCGTGATAGATGTTGATGGTCAGACCGCGGGCGCGCTCTTCGGGGGCGCTGTCGATGCGTTCGTAGGGTTGGTATTCGGCAAGCCCATTTTTGCTGAGCACGCGGGTGATGGCGGCGGTCAGCGTGGTTTTGCCGTGGTCGACATGTCCGATTGTGCCGATGTTGACATGCGGTTTCGTGCGCTCAAATTTCTGTCGTGCCATTTGTCCATCCTCCTCCTTCTGTTTAGTGTCTGACTGGCTGTAGTGCCGTTTTTCTTTCGATGATGCCTTGCGCCACCTGTGCGGGCGCTTCCTCATAGTGTGAGGGGTGCATCGTGTAGGTTGCGCGTCCTTGGGTGAGGGAGCGCAGGGTTGTGGCATAGCCGAACATCTCGGCGAGGGGCACGAGGGCGCGAACGACCTGCGTGCCGCCGATGCCGGGTTCAATCATCTCGATGCGGGCGCGGCGCGAGTTCAGGTCGCCAATCACATCGCCCACATAGGCGTCGGGCGTGGTGACCTCCAGCTCCATATAAGGCTCCAGAATCACGGGCTTGGCGCGTTGCACCGCCTCTTTGAAGGCGATGGAGCCGGCGATTTTGAACGCCATCTCGCTGGAGTCGACCTCGTGGAAGGAGCCGTCGAGCAGGGTGACCTTGACATCGACCACGGGGTAGCCCGCCAGCACGCCGCTATCGGCAGCTTCGCGCACTCCCGCCTCGACAGCAGGGATGAACTCGCGTGGGATTGCCCCGCCCACAATTTTGTTTTCGAAGATAATGCCCGAACCGGGTTCCGCAGGCTCTATCTGGATGATACAGTGCCCGTACTGTCCGCGTCCGCCCGACTGGCGAATGAACTTGCCTTCGGCACGGGCAGGGGTGCGGATGGTCTCCTTGTACGCCACTTGCGGACGCCCCTGATTCGCGCTCACACCGAACTCGCGCTGGAGCCGATCCAGGATAATCTCCAGATGGAGCTCGCCCATGCCCGAAATAATGGTCTGTCCGGTTTCGGGGTCGGTCGAGATGCGGAAGGTAGGGTCTTCGGCAGCAAGTCTCTGGAGAGCATTGGCGAGTCTATCCTGATCGGCTTTGGTCTTGGGTTCGATGGCGAGCGAGATAACGGGTTCGGGGAACTGCGGTGGCTCCAGCAGGATGGGGTGGTTCGGATTGCAAAGGGTGTCGCCTGTGGTGGTCTGCTGGAAGCCGATGATGCCGACGATGTCGCCGGCGAACGCGGTGTCGATGTCCTCGCGACGGTTCGCGTGCATTTGCAGGACGCGCCCCACGCGCTCACGCACCTCTTTGGTCGCATTATACACATACGACCCCTTATTGAGCGTGCCTGAATAGACACGCACATAGGTCAGTTTGCCCACATAGGGGTCGTTCTGGATTTTGAAGGCGAGGGCGCAGAGCGGTTCGGAGTCGGAGGGCTGACGCCACAGTTCAGCGTGCGTATCGGGGTGAATACCGCGCACCGCGCCGATATCAATGGGCGAGGGCAGGTAGTCGACCACTGCATCGAGCAGGAGCTGGATGCCCTTGTTCTTATAGGCAGAGCCGCAGAGCACGGGCACCAGTTTGAACTCCAGCGTGCCCTTGCGCAGGGCGGCTTTAATCTCCTGCTTGCTGATGGGTTCGCCCTCCAGATACTTCTCCATCAGGCGGTCGTCCATCTCGACGGCGGCTTCGATCATCTTTTCGCGCCACTCCTCCGCTTGCGCCTGCAGTTCTTGGGGGATGTCGCGATATTCGTATTGCGTGCCCATTTCATCGAGCCAGTAGACCGCCTTCATCTCGACCAGGTCGACCACGCCTTGGAAGAGTTCTTCCTGTCCGAGGGGGATCTGGATGGGGACCGCGTTGGTGTTGAGCCGTTCGCGGATGCGTTCGACGACGCGGAAGAAGTCCGCGCCGATGCGGTCCATTTTGTTGATGAAGGCGATGCGGGGCACGCGATAGCGGTTCGCTTGGCGCCACACGGTTTCGGATTGAGGTTGCACGCCACCGACCGCGCAGAAGATAGCGATGGCTCCATCCAGCACCCGTAGCGAGCGCTCCACTTCTACGGTGAAGTCCACATGTCCAGGTGTATCGATGATGTTGATGCGATGCTCTTTCCAGAAGCAGGTCGTCGCGGCGGAGGTGATGGTGATACCGCGCTCCTGCTCCTGTTCCATCCAGTCCATGGTGGCGGAGCCTTCGTGCACCTCACCGACGCGGTGGATGCGCCCTGTGTAGTACAGGATGCGCTCGGTCGTGGTCGTCTTGCCCGCGTCGATATGGGCAGCGATTCCGAGATTGCGTGTCTTCTCTAACGGGTGCTGTCGAGCCATGCTTTCGATGCCTCCTGTTCACCATCGGTAGTGGGCGAAGGCGCGGTTCGCCTCCGCCATCCGATGGGTGTCTTCGCGCTTTTTATAGGCGACGCCTGTGCGGTTATAGGCGTCGAGCAGTTCCTGTGCGAGTCGCTCTTCAGCGGGGCGCCCCGTCTTTTTGCGCTGGACTGCCTGCACAATCCAGCGGATAGCGAGCGAGCGCTGTCGGTCGGGGTTGACCTCGATAGGCACTTGATAGGTCTGTCCCCCGACGCGGCGCGGGCGCACCTCCACATGGGGCGCCACATTCTGAATCGCCTGCTCGAACACCTCCAGCGCAGGCTTGCCCGTTTTTTGTTCAATAATTTCCATCGCTTTGTAAAAGATGCGTTCTGCCACCGCCTTTTTGCCCTTTTTCATCAGGCGGTTGATAAACTTGGTCACGAGTATACTATCATAAATTGGGTCTGGTAGCACCTGTCGTTTTGGCACGGGTCCTTTGCGTGGCATGGCGTCTCACCTCTTACTTTTTGGCGGCTTTGGGTCGTTTGGAGCCGTATTTGGAGCGTCCCTGCATGCGCCGGTCTTGGTTGCGCGTGGTCGGCTGGGTTTCGACGCCGGCGCAGTCGAGCGTGCCGCGAATGATATGGTATCGCACGCCGGGCAGGTCTTTCACGCGCCCGCCGCGCACCAGCACGACGGAGTGTTCCTGCAGGTTGTGCCCGATGCCGGGGATGTAGGCGGTGATTTCGATGCCGTTGGTCAGGCGCACGCGCGCCACCTTGCGCAGGGCAGAGTTCGGCTTTTTGGGCGTCATGGTGCGCACGATGGTACAGACGCCCCGCCGCTGAGGACAGCCCTGCAGGGCAGGCGACTTCGTTTTGCGTACCTTCGGTTTCCGACCCTTGCGTATCAATTGGTTAATCGTTGGCATCGATTTGCCTCCTGTTGCGAAACGGGTTCCGCTTCTGCAATGTTCGCTGAGCCTCCCATAAAAAAGCCCCTCGCACACAGGGTGGAGGGGCAGTTCGGCGATGCGCTCTCAGGCGCATTCAGCCGGGTGTCGGATACCTTTTGTGGTATCCTCGCCTCCACAAAGCCCCATGTGCGTTCGCACAACGCTCTGTTCGGTTCATCGTTCTCTTATGAACCTCCCGCATGCACCTGCCCAGCTCAGGCGCATGCCCTACACCCTATATTATGACCAATCGCATGCGCAAAAGTCAAGGGGTTAGCCCATTAAGCGCAGGAATTCGCCGAAAAAGGGGCGACTGTCCCACGGTCCAGGCGCCGCTTCGGGGTGAAATTGGAGCGTGATGAGCTTCAGGTCGGGATGGCGCACGCCCTCGATTGTGCCGTCGTTGAGTTGGATATGGGTAATCTCCAGCCCAGTGCCCTTTAGGCTTTCGGACGCGACGGCGTAGCCGTGGTTATGCGAGGTAATCGCCACCTGACCCGTGAGCAGGTTCTTGACGGGGTGATTACAGCCCCGATGACCGAATTTGAGTTTGTAGGTGCTTGCGCCCAGCGCGAGGCAAAGCAGTTGATGACCCAAACAGATGCCCGCGATAGGTTTTTTGCCCAGCAGTTCGCGAATGGTCGCCACGATACTCCCCAGTCGGGCAGGGTCGCCTGGACCAGGGGAGAGCAGGATACCGTCGGGGTTCAGCGCGAGAATCTCGCGGGCAGGCGTGGTGGCGGGCAGGATGATAGAGCGCACACCAAGGCTTGCCAGTCGGCGTGGGATGTTCCACTTCACCCCGCAATCGAGAATCGCCACGCGATAGCGGTAGCGGTCATCGGGCGCGTCCATCGGCTCCAGCCCATTATAGCCCCATTTGTACGGCTTCGGTGTGGTGACGCTGAACACGAAGTCGTGCTCATCATAGCGGGGGGTGCTCTGGAGCCGTTCGAAGGCTTCTTCGGGCGATTCGTCGGTGGTAATCGTGCCCATCATCACGCCATGTTCACGGATACGGCGGGTTATCGCGCGGGTGTCCACCCCCTCGATGCCGACGACGCCATTCATCGCGAGGTAGTCGTGCAGGGCAAGGCGCGCTCGCCAGTTGGAGGGCGAATCGCACGCCTCACGCACCACGAAGCCTGCCACCTGCACGCGGAACGATTCCTGATCCTCGGGGTTCAGCCCGTAGTTGCCCACGAGGGGATAGGTCATCAGCACGATTTGCCCCGCGTAGGAGGGGTCAGTCAGCACCTCCTGATAGCCGGTCATGCCGGTGTTGAACACCAGTTCGCCGGTGGTGTGCCCTTCCGCGCCGATGGCTTCGCCCGCGTACCAGCTCCCATCTTCCAGCACCAGATAGGCTCTCATCAGTCGGCAAGGAGTATACCCGTAGAGCTTTTGTGCCCCCTCCTGCAGGTTCCCCCCGCTTGCGTGGGGAAGATTTATACGCATCCATTTTTTTCCAAGCCCACTTTCAAGGGGTGTCTGGTGCGAAATGGTATTCGCGACGACCGCTCTCAAAGACAAACTCAAATTGATAATCAGTGGGGCTGTCCGCTGGTTCAATCCGTTCGGGTGGCTGTTCGGAAGTCGCTTTCCCTTTAGGTGTCACCTCGAATACCACCTCCCTCGCAAAGCGCACCTGACGGAGCCTGAAATATGGCTCCGTCGATGTCGCTCTCGTGAAGGCACCCTCTATGGCGCGGAGCTGTGCTATCTTGGCGTCGTAAATTGCGCTGGTGATCCCAGAGCTGAAGATGCGCTCCTTTGGCGGTGCATAGCAAGCCTGCAGGAAGCGCTGGCGCTGGGCGATGCTCAGACGGCGCAATAGCAGCGGTTCGCCTGACAGAGCCGCCTGCTTCTGCTGAGGGGTGAGGCTCGCCCAGAAGCGCAGGGCGGGCAGGGCGTGTGCCACCGCACGCAGATTGAGGATACTGCTCGTGCGCACATAGGCGTGTGTCACGAGGGGCAACCCAGTCAGTCGCTCGGTCTGCAGTTCGTTCAACGAATCGGCAAGGCGTGCCCAGTCGTCCAGCGCGATAGGCTCGCGCTTCTGCTTTTTCGCCTCGAGCGGGCGCAGCCGCTCTTCAGGTATCTCGCTGGGACGCAGCCAGAAGTAGTCCTTATGGCGTGCCATCAGCGCGTCGCCCTGCTGACGAAGCCAGAACATCGCCCGCAACTCCGACCAGTCCGCAGGGAGCGTTTTGCTTAGCAGGAGGGCGCGTATGACGGGCAAGCCCTCAAGGAACAGCTCAAGGCGATAGGCATCGGCGTACAGGTCAAGCCCATATCGGTTAGCAATCTCTATCAGCGCGGTGAGCGGGGCTCGCTGGAGGTATGCGGGCAGAGTGATGCGCTCAGAAGGGGAGTTGGCGCGGCGCGAGGGCGTCAGGCGGTCGGTGACATTTGCCCACTCGCGCCACACCTTGTTGAGCGAATGCTCGTCCAGCAAGGCAACCCCCTCTTCGGAACGGCGACCGAGTTCGCCAAGGTCGCCGAGATCGCTGACCTCGTGGAAGGACAGATGACGAATGGTGGTCGCACGATTCGCTGACATAACATCGCCCCCTTCCGCGGCGCGGCGCGGAGTGTCTGCCGATTCGCGCTCCGTTTCGACGGTCATATCGCCGCGCCAGGCGTCCCAGCGCAAGCGCAGGCGTGCGACCACTAACTGTGCCTCGCGGCGCGCAGGTTCAGTCATGGAGCGCGTCGAGGGAGCGAGTCGTCCCTCCAGAATTAACTGGTGCAGTTCGGGCGCGAGGGGCAGCTCGCCCGCGCGAGGTGCGGATGAGAAAATGAGCGTCTCACCGCCCCAGAAGCGCTGCCATTCGCTGGCGCGGAAATCGCCCATTACACGCGCCGCCGTGTAGATGCCCACATCATACAGGCGTGGGAGCAGTTGCGCTTGCACTGGCGAGAGCCGATCCTCACCTACACGAGTTAGTTCCTCCCAGCGGATTCGGCGCGCCAAGTCTATTAAGATGCGCAGGGCACGCTCCATCACCTGACGACGCGCCAACAGCAGCGCCTGGCGCAGTTGCTGTTCACGCACGCGCTCACTTTGTGGCAGATAGAGCCGATAGCCATCTGTCGTCTCGGAACGCTGCCACTCATAGCGCAGGGTATCGGCAAGATTTTGCAACACCTCATGCGCAGGGCGCTCGCGCACCAACACGCACACCTTGTCCTCCGCAATATCGGTGGTTGCCGAGAGGCTCAAATTCAGCTCTTTGCCCAATTGGGCAAGCAGTTGCTTCAGCGGAATGAATGGCTCGCGCACCGTGATAGGCTTCTGGAGCCGTTCGTCCTTGCCCAGATCAACGGTCTGCGCGTTCAGCGTCGTGCCCAGCACGATCGCGCTCAGCACTCCTGCCCATCGAACCCAGCCACCGAATCTCATCCGCACAGCACCTCCAGAGGGTTAGACGCTTAACCCGCGACAGAGGTTCAGAAAACTGCCTCCCGCCTGCCTTGTTAGCCCTCACCCCTGTACACTCTCCCAGTGGGAGAGGGAAGCAAGTAGGTGTGTTGCACTCAGCGTGGCTCCCCCCTTCTCCCTGTGGGAGAAGGGGGTCAGGGGGATGAGGGCTGTCCGTTCTCTTCCTGCCAGTTCCCCTCACCAGTGGGGGAAAACGGGTTCCTTACTGACGACTGCCCAAAACTTACCAAAAAGTAAGGGGCTTACTTTATGGAAACCTCTTGACATTATGCAGGCTTATCGGGTAAATAAGAGGGCTGGAGGTGGATGCTATGCGAGCGTTTCTGATTGGAGTGGGATTGTTGGCGTTGCTTAGCGTGGTTGCGATAGCGGGTCAGACGAAGGCGCCGACGCCTCAGCGACTGCCTGTAGGATGGCGAGGCTGGACACACATCACCACGGGAGTCATCTACAGCCCGAACCATCCGCTGTTCGGTGCGTTTGGCGGTGTGCATCACATCTATGCGAACCGCGTCGCGACGGAGGCGTACCGCAAGAACCTCAGCAAGTTCCCCGACGGGAGCCAAATCGTCTTTGTGCTGTATGAGGCGAAAGACGAGAACGGCATGTATGTCGCGGGCAAGAAGAAGGTGACCGCGCTGATGGTCAAAGACAGCAAGCGGTATGCCAAGTCGGGTGGCTGGGGCTGGCAGGCGTGGGATGCGTCGGGCAAGGCAATCGTGACCGACCCCGTCGGACAGTGTCAGGGTTGCCACGATCAAGTTAAAAATCGCGATCGCGTGTTCAGCCGCTGGAACCCGTAGGCGCTATCGGAACGGGTCATCCGTATCTTCGGGTTCGTCGTCCCAGCCCAAATCTTGCAGGAAGGGCGGTGGTGGCAGGTCGTCTACAGGGGCGACGGTGCGCACGGACGGGCGCTCAGGAATGAACCGTTCAAATCGAGCCAGCACCTGTCCCGCAGGTGGTCGCTCCACCAACACGCGATTGAGCGCTTCCACCACCGCCTGATGATTGGGCGTACCGCTACCGTCGCAAGTGCGGGCAATGATGTCCGCTATTGCGTTGCGCGTAATCGCAGGGTCTAAATCGCGCAGATTGCGCCAGACCGCCTCCTCCAACGACAGATCGGGTTCTGGCTGATAGCGTTGCAGACCGTCTTGTCCGCGCATGAGCGCGGGGCGTGGGAAGCGCACGAAAATCGGCTGAGTGAAGTAGGGATGGCGCACCAGCACCTCGCCCGGCGAGAGCGCGCCCATCTTCTCTTTCACCGCTGGACCGAAAATCTGGTAGCCCGGTTGTGCCATCTCCTCCATCTCGATGCGCCCGTAGAGCGAGGTGGAGGCGTTGCCGATGAGCTGTTTGTCCACCTGTGAGCGGAACTGCTGTGCCCCGAACAGCACCAGCCCCAGATAGCGCCCGCGGGCGCAGATGTCGCGCAGAGTGCGCATCACATAGGTCTCGCGCGCGTTCACGGGCGCGTAATGGTTCAACTCGTCCACCATCACAATCACCGTCTCCACGCCCAGCTGACGCTTCTCCATCCGCTCGCGCAGCTCTGCCACGATGCGCGTGAAAACCAAATCTTGCGCCTCCGCCGATAGGTTCGCCACATCGATTACATAGAGCGTGCGATCTTGGAACTGCCCCCACGGCAGGTCATACACAATCTCGCTTTCCGCGACCAGCCCCGCGAAGCGCGTGGTGAGGTTGACCAGTCGGTTCTGAATTTTGCGGATGGTCTCGATGGCGAAGCTGCGCCACTGACGCTTGTTCGTGCGCTCCATAAAGCTCAGCACCTGTTCGAACCATGTCACCAGCTCGGTGAAGTTGGTCACGCGCAGTTCGGTGGGCAATCCCATCTCCTGCATAAACTCTGCTTCCTCTTCTTGGAAGCGGAAGCGTCCCGGCTCGATCACGCGCTGGCGCAGGAACTGCAGGAAGGCGTCCGCTTTCACATCCACATCGTCGCGGTTGAGCAGGACCTCCACATAGCGCATAACCTCCTGCAGTCCCCACATGAGGGGCTTGACCGTATGGCGCAGTTGGGGGTGCGTGCGCAGAGTGGCGAGGTTCACACGGTCAGGCTTGAAGGGCGCGTAATACTCCACGCGCGGGAACGGCTCAGGGCGCAACCCCAGCAGGCGATAGAGTTCGAGGTCTTCCTCGCTCAGTTGGTGGGCAGGTGGCTGGTCCATAAAGAGCAGGTCGCCCCCTTTGACATTGAAGCAGACCGCCGCGACGGAGCGTCGCACCTTCTGGAAAATCGCGGAGACCAGGAACTGGATGGCGCTCGTCTTGGCTGCCAGTCCGCTTGTGCCCGTCACATTCAGATGTCCCGCTTCGGGTCCCAGCAGGAAATCGGCGTCGAGGTAGACGGGCGCTTTGAGGCTACCGCTCTGATAGACACCAATAGGGATGCGTCGCTCTTCGGGGATGGTGTCGATACGCAGGGCAATCAGCACATCCTCTTCGGTCGCAAGGTAGACGGGTCCGATGGGCACGGGTTGGACGGGCTGTTCGGGGTCATGGCGCAGGACAGCGGCGGTGTAGACCCGAATCTCGGGGCGCAGGGTGGGTGGCTGGGAGTTCGGGTCGCCGTCCGCGCCCAGATAATCAAACATCGGGCTGGCGACATCGTTATAGCCTTGCCCTTCGATGACCACGCCCCACACGGTGCGTTGTGGGGTCTGCACCACGACCAGCGTGCCGATGCCGACGGGGCTGTCGGGCGTCGCCCAGAAGTGGAACTGGAAGGCGGTGTTCGGCTGGCGTTCAGTGCCCACCACACGCCCAATCAGTTGCCGCCCCGATAGAGGCAACCCGTTGACCATCTCCTGCCACTCTCCATAGAGGTCTTGCATACTCTTACCCCCTATAGTTTGTATTATACCTATCGTCGTCCGAAGGGCGCCCATTTGCGACGGCGCATCCGCTCCTCCTGCTTGGCGAGCTGCTTCATCAGGCGGCGCATCTCCATCAGCTGGCGCAGAAGCGCGTTCACCTCTTCCAGCTTGGTGCCGCTACCGCGTGCGATGCGCAGTTTACGGCTGTAGTCGAGAATTTCGGGGTGGCGACGCTCTTTGGGCGTCATCGAGAGGATAATTGCCTCCGCGCGTTTGAGCGCACGCTCATCGACGCCCACCTCGCCCAACTGACTCTTGAGCTGTTGATAGCCCGGCAGGAGCTTGAGCAGCTGCTCGAACGGTCCCATGCGCTGAATTTGGCGAATCTGCTGGAGCAGGTCTTCGAAATCGAGGCGCGCTTCGCGCAACTTTTTCTCCAGCCGTCGCGCCTCCTCTTCCTGCATGGTCTGCTCCACGCGCTCAATCAGCGAGAGCACATCGCCCATGCCCAGAATGCGGCTGGCGATGCGGTCGGGGTAGAATGGTTCGAGCGCGTCGACGCGCTCGCCCGTGCCGATGAAGCGCACGGGCTTGCCGAGGACCGCCCGCAGGGAGAGCGCAGCGCCCCCTCGCGCGTCGCCGTCCATCTTGGTCAGAATCACCCCTGTCAGCCCCAATCGCTCGTGGAACGCCTGCGCCACATTCACCGCCTCCTGACCCGTGGTGGCGTCCACCACGAGCAGAATCTCCTGCGGTTGCAGGGCGGTTTTTATCCGTTCCAGCTCTGCCATCAGCGCGTCATTGATTTGCAGGCGTCCAGCGGTATCCAGCACCGCCACATCCAGCCCGTTGGTGCGGGCGTATTCGACGGCGCGTTGCGCGGTCTGCACCGCGTCGGTCGCATCACCTTGGGCGGGGGTAAACACGGGGAGATTTGTCTGCTGTCCCAGCACCTCCAACTGTTTGATGGCGGCGGGGCGTTGGAGGTCGCCCGCCACCAGCAGGGGATTGCGCCCCTGTGAGCGCAACCAGCGGGCGAGCTTGGCAGCGGTGGTCGTCTTACCCGAACCCTGCAAGCCACACAGCATGAACACTGTGGGCGGTTGCGACGCCCAGCGGATAGGCTCCACCTCACCCCCCAACAACTCGATGAGTTCGTCCCGCACGATACGAATGACCTGCTGGTCGGGCGTAAGGCTCTTGAGCACCTCTTCGCCCACCGCCTTCTCGCGCACGCGGGCGATGAACTCCTTCACCACGCGGAAGTTCACATCGGCTTCGAGCAGGGCGAGCCGAATCTCGCGCAGAACCTCGTCCACCGTCTTCTCGTCGAGCCGTCCCCGCCCGCGTATCCGCTCGAAAATGCCCTGCAGTTTCTCGGTTAGACTTTCGAACATGAAACCTCCTGCGCCATAAGCAAAATTCCCTATCCTAATGCGTGAGCTGATTATACCATAGAGACAAACGACCCTATCAAGGAGGTATGAGGCTGTTCGGAAAATAGGCGTATGAACCTGTTTTCTTGGTTCCCCCCGCCAGCGGGGGGAACCTGCAGGAGGGGGCATGCATTCAAAAACCCCTCCCCCTTGCACCAATACCGTTCAGGGTAAAGGCGGTGGTTGGGGTGTGGGCACCACCTCGCCCGTAATGCGTGTGATGTAATCGTGCCCGCCCGACAGATAGCCTCGCTGAATCTCAATAAAACGCGCTTGGGTCAGAAAGTAGTTGCCCAGCGTCAAGAGGTAGAGCAACATAAAGAGGGTACAGCCTGTCCAGAGCGCAGTACGCAACGCTTGTATCCCACTCACTACGCGACGCTGTAGCAACACCAGAAACAGCACGATAGCCCCCATCAGCACAAAAAGCATCACGCCTATCGCGAGCTGAATGGCGTGAGGGTTGTCCAGCAGCCATTCGATGAGCTTCTGCATGCGTGACGGGTGTCCAGTGCCTGAACTGGGGAGCCGTCCCCATTCCATTCGCAAGCTCCCTAATATTTCCTGGACGATTCGCGTTCCTACATCGGACATCACGAAGCCCAGCACGCCCAGTGTACCCAGCGCGAAGATGAGGGGCACAAGCACGGCTTCAGGGATTCGGAGCCGTTGCAGTCCACCTGTCAACATGCCACCGAGTGCCATCAGCAACGCCAGCCACAGGCAGAGTGCGCCTGCCAATGTCCAGCGCAGGCTGGACGACGCCCACGCTAACTCTAGCTCCAGCCATTCGGGATTGCCCAGTAGCGTTTTATTGAGTCGCCGAACGAGCGCAAGTGTCTGCTGGTTGGCGCGCAGTTCGCTCATGAACCATGCGGACTCACGTTGGTAGCCGCGCTTTTGCAGCTCGCTGAGGAAAAAGCCCCAGCGCAGGGCAGTTTGATGCGCTGTTTCGGGGCACTCTTGCAGAATCTTGGCTGCAAATCTTTGCGTTTCGGGGTTAGCAAGGTGAGGAGGTGGCGGTATCTGCTCGGCGGGAAACAGCCCCGTCAGACGGAACAGCCTCGCACAGCCCTCCATGGCGCTGACACATCGATGCTGGGAACGCATCTGGGCAATCAGATGGGCGAGGGCGAGGCGAATGGTCAGCCCCTCGCGCCACTTGCCCCGCTTCTCTTGCGCCGCTGCCAGCCCAACGAACAGGCGCACACCCCGCCAGTACTTGGCAGGCAGCCAGTCGTCGCTGGTGTTTGGCAACCAGTACAGTTCGGCATAACCCTCTTCGGGCATCAGCATATGGCGCGGCAGACGCGCAAGACGAATCGTCTTGTGATGCGCCTCCACCAACCATGCGCGGTAATCATCCCAGCGAGGCTTGCGTGAGGCTTCCAGCAGTGCCTGGATCGCTTCCCCATCGCGTTCCAGCTCCAACAGTGCGAATGCCCTCATCAAAGGGAAGAAACCGTTCTGAGGGTCTAACCGCTCGCCCTCCCGTGCCAGCACCAGCAGACGCTTTGCCGCCCTAGGTGTCATCAACCGCCCCCAACTCCAGCCATACCAGCCCGACTCCAGCCTATAGAACAGGTTTTCCACTGAATCCCGTAACAATCTCAGCTTGTCGACCTCGTTGTACATCTCGACTACCAGCAACCCTTTCTCGTTGGGGAAACGCGTCCGTAGCTCGCGGACGATTTTCCCAAGGTGCTCGAACGGATCGTATTGGGAGTAGCCCCCATGGCTCCAGAGGGCAAGAGTGGTCTGAATCTGTGGGTCGTCAGGGTACTGTCGGGCAAGCCGTTCACAGGCAAGCCGAAAGCGGCGCCTCTCCCCACCATACTCCGACGGTAGGATCGAAGTGTAAATGACCCAGTTAGGTCTGAGTCTGATATTGATATCAACTATAGATAAAGAGACAATCTCGATTGGGGTCGAGGAGGAGTATGTGGGTCGAGAGATATTAACTCTGATAATATGAGGGAAAATCCACGGATCTTGTTGCCCAGTAAGTTGTTGCCGTTCTGTGTAGCGGAAGAGTTTTCTCACTTGCCAGCGCACGAGTGGCGCGCTATCGGGATAGAAGCCCGCCATCCCAATTAGCAGTCCCATCCCCACAATCGCTCCTGCGAGCCAGCGCATCGAACCACCTCCGCTCATTTTGGACGATTTGGCGAACCTATCGCTTCAAGGAAGAAGTTGACCACCAGCGGGTAGAAGGTGTCGGGGTGGTCGAAGCGTGCTTGGGCGTGCTCGCTCCCTTCCGCCCACCAGAGCACACGCGGTTCGCCCGCCGCTGTGTAGAGCCGTTCGGCATGGCGCGGGGTGATGAGGCGGTCGCATGTGCCGTGAATAATCAGCACGGGGCGCGGTGCCAACTTGCCAATCGCCTCCTCAGGCGCGACACGATGGGGTAACCTGCGCGTGATAGCCACCCCAATCCAGAGGCTCGGCAACAACAGCCACGCTACACCTGCGCCCAGACTGCCACGCCACCAGTCGCTGATGGCGTCGCTGAGGCGCGCGTAGCCCGAATCGGCAACCACCGCGTGAATGCGAGGCTCTTCCGCTGCCGCCAGTATCGCCGCTGACGCGCCCATCGACGCACCATACACCACAATCGGCAGGTCAGGCGCACGCTGGTGCACAAAATCGATCGCTCCCAACACATCGAGCCGTTCCAAATCGCCGATTGTGCAGAGGCGTCCCTCGCTCTTGCCTGAGGCGCGGAAATCGAACACGAGGCAGTGGAAGCCCGCCTCCCACAAGCGGCGTGCAATCGGCAACGGCTCACAACGGTTCATCAAGTAGCCATGGCAGAGCACCGCGACACCGCACGGGGCAGGCGCGGGCATCCACCACCCATGCAGATGCACCCCATCGCGCGAAACGAACCGGACCTCCTCATAAGGCAGGTTCAAATCGCGCGGCGAGAGAAAGAGCGGGGTGCGCGGCGGTCTCAACGACGCATTCACCACCACCCAGTTGCCCAATAACAGCACTGCAATCGCGACGCTCAGCGCGACAATCAGCGTGGTCAACATCTCCAGCTTAGCCTATCAGACAAGGCAAATCGCCGACTCAACGAGTGGTCGCCGACTCCAGCACGGTGAGCTTGCCCCGATCGGCGTCCAGCTCCGCCAGCACGCCATACGGGAGCGTGAGTGGGTCTTGAATGTGCCCGAAGGGGAATCCCGCGATGACGGGCTTGCCCAGCCCGCTGAAATAGTCCTCAAAAACCTCGTCGGGGGCGAGCGTTGTTTCGCCCTCCTGCACATGCTTTTCCCAGCGGGTGTCCTCGCCAATCGCCACACCCGCGCAAACCGCCCACTTGCCCGCAAGGCGCAGCTGGTTAATCATCGAGTCAAGGCGATAGGGCGCTTCGTCCACATCTTCCAGAATCACAATCGCGTCGCGCGTGTCGATTTCATACGGTGTGCCGAGCGAGCTGGCAACAAGGCAGAGACAGCCGCCGGTGATGCGTCCCTGTGCCCGCCCACCGGCAAGGGTGCGATAGGGCGCGTCCCAAGTGGGCAGCTCGCCCAGCGGCTCTGGCTGTTCCAGCGCCCGCCAGAACACCGCCATCGCATGCTCTGGAATGTGGCGCGTCATGGTGATGGGCATCGGCGCGTAGAAGCTCACCAGTCCCACATGGCGCTGGAGCCAAAGGTGCAGAACGGTGATGTCGCTGTAGCCAACAAAGATTTTCGGATGCTGACGGAACAGTTCAGGTTGAAGGTAGGGGATGAGCCGCGCGGCGCCATAGCCTCCACGCGAGCAAAGCACTGCATCCACATCGTCGCGAGCGAACATCGCCATCAGGTCATGGGCGCGCTCCTCATCTGTGCCTGCCAGATAGCCCCGCCGCTTGAGCACATGCGCACCCAGCACAATTTTGTAGCCCCGCTGATAGAACGGTTGGAGTCCCTTCTCTAAGTCCTGTTCGCTGATGGGTCCCGACGGAGAGACAACCCCGATGGTCATGCCCGGCTCAATCGCTTTCGGCTTGATAAGCATACGAACACAATTCGGCAACTCAGCCTGTTCCTCCTGCAAAACGACACCCGGATGCCGATAATCCCTTTTGGGAACCTGACGCTCCCACGCTCGGACAGAAGGAACAGGAGATTCTACTGCGAATGGGGTACAATAGTATCCGTATGGAGGAAGCGGAATGAAGAAGATTCTGGTGGTAGACGACGAGCGATATATCGTTCGCCTGATTCAGGTGAACTTGGAGCGTCAGGGCTATCAGGTCGTCACGGCGCATGACGGGAAGGAGGCGCTGGAGAAGGTGGCTTCCGAGAAGCCCGATCTGGTCGTGCTCGATGTGATGATGCCCTACATGGATGGGTTTGAGGTCCTGCGCCACCTGCGGCGGAACCCAGAAACGGCGGAGCTACCCGTGATTATGCTCACCGCGAAGGCGCAGGATATGGATGTGTTTCGCGGGTATCAGGAGGGTGTGGATATGTATCTGACCAAGCCCTTCAACCCGCAGGAGCTGTTAGCATTCGTGCGTCGTATCTTCCGCGCACGCGAGACAGGTGAAGATGGTGAAAGTCGGTACCAACTCTGAGGGTCGAACCCGCTGCGGGTATGGCTGGATGATTGGCGTCGCGGTGATTACCGCCGTCATCACGGCAATCGCGGTCTATCGGCGCGTTCAGGAGCGCCACGCCCAGCCCGAATATCGCGCCGAACGCGCCTACCAGCGCGGGCTGAAGCAGGTGCAAACCGTCGAGGAGCGCATCCCACGCTGGCTGGCAGAACGCAGCTGAGAAGAAGGCGAATGGCGAAGTGGCGAAGAGCGAAATAACAAAGAGTAGCCCTTCGCCAGAACATGGGGAGGCACCGCGTGGCGGTTCAGGTGGTAGTGGGCGCCCAGTGGGGCGACGAGGCGAAAGGCAAAATCGTCGACCTGCTCGCACAGCAAGCCGATTTCGTCGTGCGCTACGCGGGAGGCAACAACGCAGGACATACCGTCTGCACCGATGGGCACACCTACAAGTTCCACCTCATCCCTTCAGGCATTTTGCATCCCCATGTGACGCCCGTAATTGCCGATGGCGTGGTGATTGACCTGCGTGCGCTGGAGACCGAGGCGAACGCGCTTGCTGAACAGGGCGTCGAGATTCAGCGTCTGCGCATCGGGCTGGGCGCCCACATCACCTTGCCCTATCACCGCCTACTGGATGAACTGCAAGAGGCACATACCGAAGGGCGACTCGGCACCACTCGGCGCGGAATCGGACCCACTTATGCCGATAAAGCGGCGCGTGTCGGCTTGCGGATGGCAGACCTGTTAGACCCGCAACGCTGTCGTGCCCGCCTCCAGCGCGTGCTGACCCTCCGCAACGCCCTGCTCCAACGCGTGTATGGGGCATCACCGCTGGACGCGGATGCACTGATGGCAGAGTTGACGCGCTTTGCCGAGCGGTGGCGCGACCAGCTGGTCGATGTGCCTGCCCTGCTGATGGACGCGCTCGATGCGGGGCGTTCGATTCTGATGGAGGGTGCGCAGGGCACTCTGCTCGATCTGGACTACGGCACTTATCCCTATGTGACCTCGTCCCATCCGGTGGCGGCGGGCGCGTGTTTGGGCACGGGCATCCCGCCCCGTCGGCTGGACGAAATCTGGGGCGTGGCGAAGGCGTACACCACGCGCGTGGGCGAGGGACCGTTCCCCACCGAGTTGCACGATGAGGTGGGCGATTATATCCGCGAGCGCGGGCGCGAGTACGGCACGACCACGGGCAGGGCACGCCGCTGTGGCTGGCTCGATCTGGTCGCCCTGCGCTATTCCGCCCGTGTGAATGGCTTCACTGCACTGGCAATTACCCTGCTGGATGTGTTATCGGGGCTACCCACCCTGCGCGTCTGCACCGCCTATCGCCTGAACGGGCGGACGGTGCACCAGTTCGTGCCCGATGGGTTCACCCTTGCCTGCTGTGAACCTGTTTATGAGGAGCTGCCGGGTTGGCAGGAGGAGATTGGCGAGTGCCGCCGTCGCGAACAACTGCCCCCTAACGCCCAGCGCTATCTGGAGTTTATCGAATCATATGTCGGCACGCCGATCCGCCTCATCTCGGTCGGACCGACGCGCGAGCAAACCATTTATTGCTGACAGGCGAGCTGGAGCTGTGCCTACTCCTCTACCCCCAAGATCTGCGTGTAGGTCACATGCTCGGGGTGGACATCCACGATTCCGCGTGCGCCCAGCTCGGTGGAGCCAGAATGGCGCACATAGCACACCCCAGGCAGGCGCACCAGATCTTCTGAAGTGCGCAACTGATTCAGCACATGCTCCGCTTCCTCGCGCGAGTTTATCGGGCAATCGATCTCCAGCCCGTTCGTCAGTCCAATCAGCAAAGTCACGCGTGCCATAGAGTTTTCCCTCCGATAGGGGCACGATTCGCCTTCGCCCTATCGATTTCCTGCTGAATCGCCTGTGGTGCCGAAAATCTCCTCCAGCATGAAGCGGGTTTTTGGCAGGAGTTGCGCTTCTGGATAGACACTCAAGACCACGCGCCGCCTACAAGGAACATCTCACCTTGAATGCCCCGCGCGTTCAGCACACGCGCCAACGCACGAAGCGCTTGGAGAATTTTCTCCCTATCCACTTAGCACCTCTGGAACTCAGTCTGGTCTATGAATATCCCGCGCCGTTTGAACGACGCGGGGCTTTGCACAATCGCCATCGCGTGGAGGCTCTTGAACTGGGTGGGGAACCACCACTGCTCCAGAAAGCGTTCTGGCTCCTCCACCCAAGCGGGCACGGGTAGCTGGTAATGGATGGCGAGATACTCTGCCAGCGATGCCAGATAGGCGTCGTAGCGCGGGTCGCCTGTCAGCTCGGGACGCTCGGCAATCATCGCTGCCCGATTTTCGGGCGGTGCCTCGTAGAAGTCGTCCAGAAACTGGCGTATCCAGAGCCACGGGTCGCCATCGGGTCGGCTCTGCTCCTCACAGATATGCTCTGCCACTTGGCGCAGCGTCAGAGGTTGATACATTCATTCCACCGCCTCGATTTTGTAGCGCACGATGCCTTTGGGCGTCTGCACCTCCACCTCATCGCCTGCCGATTTGCCCAACAACGCCTCGCCGAGCGGCGAGACGATGGAGATACGGTCCTGCAGGGGGTCCGCCTCGAAGGAGCCGACCAGCGTGATTTCCCGTTCGCGTCCGCTCTCGAGGTCGCGCAGGCGCACGCGCGAGCCGAGGTGCACCACCTCGCCCGCATGGTCTGGGCGTTCCACCACACGCGCCCGCTGAAGCACATGCTCCAGGTCGCGAATGCGCCCCTCCAGCATCGCCTGCTGACGGCGGGCGTCCTGATAGTCGAAGTTCTCGCTCAGGTCGCCCAGCGCACGCGCGCTGCGCAATCGCTCCGCAATCTCGCGACGCTTGACCGTCTTCAACTCCTCCAACTCGCGCTTCAGCCGCTCATAGCCCTCTGGCGTCATCAGGATTTCCGGCATGGTAGCCTTTATTTATACCCGACTTGTGCATAGCCAAGGGCATTCTCCTACTGGAGCACGGGTGTTTCGCCCGTGCAAAAGGTGGCTTGGGCATCCTACCCATAAGGTGGCACGGGCGTCTCGCCCGTGCAAGGTAGTTGGGGGCATCTTGCCCATTCAGCCAAACAGTAGCTTGATGGGCGAGACGCCCAAGCCACATTTAGGTCCCACGCCTGTGAAAAGGGTATAATGCTTCAAGGTGAGTGCCATGGCAACGATTACGGTAGATGCGGAGTATGATGGGCGAGTGCTTATTCCGAGGCAACCACTCAATCTGCCTGCCGGACAGCGCGTAAGGCTTATCATCACCACAAATGATGTTGAGGTGCGCCTGAAGCGGCTTGAGGAAGCGATACGCTATTTTCAGCAACATCCCGTCCAGCGTTCGCTAAGCGACGAGGATCTGCGCCGAGAGAGTATCTATGAAGATTAGATATGAACGCCATCTTGCTTGACCCAAGTATCTTGGTTCGTGAGAGGGATACAGCCGATCCAAAACACGCGGAAACGATTGACTGTATCCGTGCCTTATGGCACGCTCAATGGATACTCTATGTAACTACGCAATCACTAATCGAATACTGGTCTGTTGCTACCAGACCAGCACATGCCCGCGGAGGTCTGGGACTTACTCAGTTGGAAGCTGAGCAAGACATCGCGCGATTTCTGGAGCTGCATGATTTCTTGGAGGAACCACCGAGATTGTTTGAACGATGGCGTGCAATCGTTAATACATATCAAGTGTTAGGTAAACAAGTTTGGGATGCAAGATTAGTTGCCATTATGGAATTAACAAATTTAAAAATTTTATTAACTTTCAATAAATCTGATTTCACTCGCTACGATTCTATTCAAGCATGGTCTCCAAGCGAAATGGTGCAGATGATCTAACGGCAAAAAAATATTGAGCAGGAGGGAGACGAACCATGAGAACAGCACTGTGGCTTGGGATAATGATGAGCGTTGCGGTCGGCATGGCTGCCGACCTGCCCAGCTATGTCAAAGCCGAATCGATCTACGAGTGGAGCAAAACGCTCGAGGGCAAGGTGGAGAACAGCCAGTTCGTGGAGATTACGATGGTCTCGCAGAAGTGGCGCGAGTTCACCTGGCGCCACCGCCTGCGCCTCGTGAAGCCCTCGGAAGTGCGCCATCCCGAAACGGCGATTCTCTATATCACGGGCAGTGGCGACGGGCGCAGTGAACTGCAACTGATTGCCCGCGCTGCTGAGCGCGTGGGCGCTATCGCCGCCGTGCTCCACGATGTGCCCAATCAGCCCCTCATTCGACCCGACCTCGTGGAAGATAACCTCATCGCCCATACCTTCGTGCAGTACTATGACACGGGCGACGAGAGCTGGCCCTTGCTCTTCCCGATGGTCAAGTCCGCCGTGCGCGCGATGGACACGGCGCAGGCGTTCGCCCAGAAGGAGTGGGGCATCCGCGTGAGGGACTTTCTGGTGACGGGCGCATCGAAGCGCGGCTGGACCACATGGCTCACCGCCGCGGTCGACCCGCGCGTGCGCGCAATTGCCCCGATGGTGTTCGATAACCTCAACTTCTCTGCGCAGATGCCCCATCAGCTCAAAACCTGGGGCAAGTACAGCGAGCAAATCTCTGAATATTCCGAGCGCAATCTGATGGCGCTGATGAACACCGAGCGCGGGCGCAAACTGGTCTCGATGGTCGACCCCTACTTCTATCGCGAGCGCTACACGATGCCCATCCTCATCATCAACGGTGCGAATGACCCCTACTGGGTGATCGACGCGGCGCAGTTCTATTTCAATGAGTTGCCCTCGTCGCGCAAATACGCGCTCTATGTGCCGAATGGCGGGCACGGGCTGGGCGACTACGAGCGCGTGCTGAACACCATGACAGCGTTCTATCGGATGGCGGTGGGCGAGCTGGAGTTCCCGCGCCGCGTTGAAGGCAGCGCGACGCGCCAGAATAATCGCGTGCGCTACACCGTTCGCGCGGACCGCGCGCCGGAGAGGGTGCAGGTGTGGGTGGCGCATTCCAACACGCTCGATTTTCGTCCTTCGCGCTGGGAGCCAGTCGACGCCAATCGGGAAGGGCGCGAGTGGGTGGCGACCATCGAACTGCCCCAAGACGCCAATCTTGCCCTGTTCGCCGAGCTGACCTACCGCGCAGGCAACCAGCGCTTCACCCTCTGCACGGTTCCAACCATAGTGGGGCAGTAGGCGGGCGTTCTAAGGCGGAACCCGCTACAAATCGGGGCGATAAATTGGCTCCACTGGCTGGGGTGCAACGGTAGCAGTCAGCCACTCCTCCACCAGTGGAATCGGGTACTTTCGCGCCAGTGCCGGATGGTGATAAAACAAGGTGTGAATGGACAAGGGATAGATGACCTCTGGGCAGTGGGCGACATATCTAATCACTTGCTGGCGTCCGGCACGGTGGTACGACTCCGCTGAACTGCTTTGCCGACCCCCTATACGCCTGCCCATACGGCTCCAGTGCACATAGATGGTATTTACACAGCGCTCAAGGCATTCCCCTATCTGCTGGTTGTTCAAGCGCAAGAGATAACCCAGCTGAGCGATTCGGCGCTGCTGTTCGCTGAGCTTGACGAATGGGGCTTGTGTCTGAAACAGCTCAGCGGCGCGTGTTGGATAGCGGACCTTGCCACGCTCCACACCCACCAGATAGGGCTGATAACTGCGCAACGGACCATATTGGTCAGGGGTTTTGTACACGGTGAAGCCCGCCTGCTTGTAGTATCGCAACTCCTGCTTACCATACACCTCCTTCAAGAAAGACTTGAGGTGATAGCCTCTGTGCAACAGTGGGAAACTCAGCCAGAGCAACTGCGACACTGTTTCCAGCGATTCGTGCGGCAAATCAGGACGCCAGCCGTAGAAGCCCAACAGGTTCAACCCCTCGCCTCGATGGGCACGCGCAATCGCGCGAGGGGTGAGAATCTGCGTTCGGGCAGGCCACAACCGCACCGCATAACCCATCAAGAAATGGTTACGGGGCTGATTGCGAAGAAGGCTCTCGCGGAGCTTATCCGTGATAAACATCAATAAGCCAAAGGCGACCGGTTCATCGAGCTCGTTCACCACGACTGCACAAAGCACACGCCCCAGCGCAAGAAGCCCCTGCAGAAAGCGCACACAGGCATGCCGACCCTGCTCGTCCGAACAAGCAAAGGTCGTCGGCGCTATCGACACGCACACTGGCACATCCTCCGGAACGGCAAACCTTATCCGATACATCTCCCTTCACCACCTCATATCCATTATACACCATCTGCCACAGCACCCCTGCCACCCCCCAATGAAAAAATTAGCAAGATTCCTTTACACTTAGATACAAATTGAATAAGCAGGAAATGACGGAAACCTGGTGTACAATAATGGCAGACCAGCTGAAAGCAAAGGAGTCGGGAGGGTGCCATGGTACGGATACGCTTGGTACTGAACCTTGACGACAGGGAGCATAGAGATCTGGCACAACTGCTGGCGAATGGCACGATACAGACCGCCGTGGTGGAGGTCTGCCAAGAGTCGTCGGACACTCTTGGTAAACTCTGCTGGTTGACACTCAGGGAACGGTGCGTGCTGGAGGCGTGTGCCCAATATGACACCATCGAAGAAGCAGCCAACGCGCTCAACCTCAGCCAGGGGACCGTGCGTAAACATCTCGAACATATCTACTTTAAACTGGATGTGCACAGCCTCCACCGCGCAATCGTCGTCGCGATGCGCGCCGGGCTGATTCGATAACCCAAAAAATTCCCTCGTCAAACGGCAAAAATCCGACAATCATCGTATCAAAATCAGACGATTAGCGGTAGCAATCCGCAGCGATTTGTGCTATAGTGGTATTAGCCACATCGAGAGTGGTTGTGTGCTTCACACCTAAGGTAAGAGGAGGTTCAACGATGAAAAGCGATACGCATCATCAGGAGCCGGACACCTGTAGGTGTCGTCGATGGCTTACAGGGCTGTGGTTTAGAGCGGTTCTTTGGGGCTGTCTCTGTTTTCTGATGCAGACAGCCAACGCCCAGTTCACTCTTGGCACAGGACGCGTGGTCTCTGTTACCCCGCTTGATGGGGGTTGTGTCTCCCAAGATCTCCCGCCCAGCGGCACCGAGTTCTGGAACATCGAGCAACTGCTCCATTACCGTGTACGCCTCGAGAATGTAACCGAGTGCAATGGCGACACTATCCATGTTCACCTGTTCAACCCGTTTCGCGACGAGAACGATCCAGAGGACGCTTATGCGCCTCAGTGCGTTACTGCCCAGCGGGTAGGGGACGGTGTGTATGAGTTCGTTGCCCACTTTCCTCTTGTTGAGCGCGCTGGCGTTCGTCTTAGCCCATGCAAAACCTACTTCATTCGCTATTGCACCAATGCAGACTGCACTTTGGGTGGCGTGCTGGCAAGGCGGAGCGACGGCGGGAACGCGCCTTCCCTCCTGCGCCTCTCCCATTTCGACGATCTCTGCACATTCCTCCGCGAGGACAAACATTGCGGACCGGTAGATATAGTCTTCTGCGACCCCATCGATCTTGGCTGTAACCCTGACCCCGCAAGCTTCGATACTTGTGAAGAGGTCTTTCATGAACTTCTTCGCCGCAACCTCTGCCGGTGCCCCAACCTTATCCTCCTTTCCTGCGAGATTGGTGCGGTCGAAAATGATCCTGACCGGCCTCCCTGTGGAAAGCGCAGGTTGGACACCTTTATCGTCAAGGAACTGTGTAACCTCGAGGTGATACAGTTCGATGTTTACGTCCGCTGGCAAGAGGACACCGAGCCGCCTGTGATAGTGCCTCCTCCTGACCGCGATTTGGGTTGCAATCCGCAACGCATTCCTGATTGCGACGATATTTTGCGGGAGACCCAGATTAGCGACAACTGCGACCACGAGCCGATAACGGTGGAGTGCAGTTATAGGGAGGAGCGGAACGGTTGTATCGTGACGCGCATCTTCACCATCACGGCGATGGACAAGTGTGGCAACTCCAGTGAGGCGACGGTGCGGGTGTGGTGGAACGAGGACACCGAGCCTCCCGTGGTGAACAATGTGCCGGAGACCGACAAGTTGCCGTGCAACACGCGTCCGACCTGTGACCTGCTGATTGCCCGCCATCGCATCCATGCGAAGGACAACTGTGAGCATGAGCCGCCCACACTGAATTGCCAGGCGGGTCCGGTGGAGGAGCTTGGCAATTGTCGCTTCCGCCAGGTGTTCACCTTCTGGGCGGTGGATAAGTGTGGCAACCGCTCGGCAGATTACCGCGTGGCGGTCTTCTGGAAAGAGGACACCGAGCCGCCCGTCCTGCACAATGTGCCTTCGGGCGGCGATCTGGGGTGCAATCCCGACCATATCCCCACCTGCGAAGATATCCTCAGAGATGTGACCGCCACCGATAACTGCGACCCACAGGTGCAGGTGCACTGCAGCTCGAAGGACATCACCATCGAATGCCTGCATTTCCGCATCTTCGTGCTTGCAGCAGCGGATGAGTGCGGGAATGTCACCACCCGCAATGTGGTGTTCTGGTGGATTGAGGACACCACACCGCCTGTGGTGCGCTGCCCGGACAACATCACGGTTCAGGCGCAGTTCCCCGACTGCTTGGTGCCGGTGACTTTCCGGGCGAAAGCGGAGGACACCTGCGATCCGACCCCGCAGGTGGCGTGCGACCCGCCATCGGGCAGCTTCTTCCCGCTGGGCACCACGGTTGTGACCTGCACCGCCACCGACCGCTGCGGCAACCGCTCCACCTGCCAGTTCACCGTGACGGTGCTCGGCTACATCTGCGGCCTCAAGTTCGAGGATCAGAACGGGAACGGCATCCCGGATCCGGGCGAGCCGGGTCTGCCAGGCTGGACGATCGAGCTGCTCCAGAACAACACGGTCATCGCGACCACCGTCACCGGTCCAGATGGCAGGTTCTGCTTCCTGGGTCTGCTACCGGGTAACTATGTGGTGCGCGAGGTGTTGCAACCCGGCTGGCAGAACACTCGGCCGCTTGAGGTAGTGCATCGGCTACCTCGCGATTGCGGTAAGCTGGTCCTCTTCGGCAATCGCCGCCTGCCGTCGCAGTAGCTCCCTCTTGCCTAAGGGCACACTGGGGCGACCCCCAAGACGGGGGTCGCCCCTTTTTGAAAAAGCCCTCACCCACCCTGATCTCCCTCCCGCAAGGGGGCTGAATTCGCCCCCCTCCTGCAGGTTCCCCCCACAAGGGGGAACCGAAAGAAGTTCCTTCCCCTCGCGTAAGGGTGGGTGAGGGTGGGGGGTCAGAAATCAAGGCGCGGGTGGGCTTTTTGAACTCAACCTTTGTACCCTTATCAAGAGAGGGGCTGGGGGTTGAGGGTGAAACCCCCTACGGATTATTGACAACGACTCGTATGGTCGCATATCCGCGATTGCCCATCCCGTCATACGCGACAATTGTCAGCGTATGCGACCCCGACGCCACCGTCCGGCTATCCCAATAAACTCTGTAGGTGAAGGGACGCCGGGGACGAGTTGACACCCCGTCCCAGGTGCCATCCACATAGAGTTCCACATGGGAGATACCCGAAGGGTCCAGAGCCTCGCACTCGATCCATATCGCGCCGCTCACGACCGTCCCGTTGGCAGGGCTGGTGATGCGCACCACGGGGGGTACCGACTCGGGCATCAAGCCCCGCGCCCTCAACACCGCACGCGCCGCGTTCACAATGCCCCACCCGTACTCCGGGTCCCAGCCTGGCGGTCCAATATCTACCGCTGACTCTTGAAGGAGCCGGGTCACCTGCTCCCCGCTCAGTGAGGGGTTCGCAGAAAGCATCAGCCCAGCCACCCCAGCGACGATAGGCGCAGCAAGCGAGGTGCCAAATGGTGTTATAATAGATCCATCTGAAGCTGTCGTTACGATGTCATAAGCGGGTGCGCACAGGTCGATGTCGTTGCCATAATCTGAAAAGGTGGCACGAAAGTTCGTCACATCGAGACCGCTCACTCGAATCACATAAGGGTTGTCAGGGGCTGTGGTGAAAAGATTCTCATTGCCTGCAGCGATGACGACTACTCCCCTCGTGGTTTGCATGAAGTAGCGCGCCGCATCCCGTACAATGGAATGTTGACCCAGATTGCTGAGGCTTGCATTCGCCACCCGCGCCCCATGGTTCGCCGCCCAGACCAAACCCTGAGCAACCAGCGAATGAGTGGAGGAGCCACCCGACGCCGTTACGCGCACGGGCATCAGGCGACAATTCCATGCCACGCCTGCCACCCCGAGGCCGTTATTAGTGGCGGCTGCAGCGACGCCTGCCACACCTGTGCCATGGGTCCCGGTGTCACGAGTATCGTTGTTGCCGAGATAGATGTTCCAGCCCGGCACCAATTTGGTGATTAGATCAGGCACGGGATTGATCCCTGTGTCCAGGATAGCGATAATAATCTGGGGGTTGCCGCGCTCGAAGAACCATGCGGCAGGCGCTCCAACTCGAGTCAGATGCCACCCATATCCCCGCGCGGGGTCGAACCACGAGTCTTGGGGCATGCGCGTAAAGGATGAGTATTGAGCGGGCAGCAGGATATAATCTGGCTCGGCATATTCCACGGGTAGCCAGCTCTGAAAGAGGTCAGCATACTCCTTCTCGCGCACCCCGGGCGGAAGCCTCAGGAACAGCACACCCAGTTCGGGGATACCCCCCTCGATTCGGGTATCGAGCGCGGTGGTTATCAGCTTCACCACTGGCGCAGGAATATCCGATTCGAACTTCACTATCAGTCGCCCGGGTACGCATTCTGCAGGCGATACTGGGTCCGAGTCGCTGGCAAAAGCGCGCGTCATGCCCGCCCCGATTAGCCAGCTTGCGCACATAATAACTATCCAGCGATAGCCTAAGAATCGTGAGTTTCTCATAGGGCACACCTCCCCTTTGCCATCATGCCATAGCGTTTGCAGGGGTCATTCTGCATTTCTACCTGTGCAGGGATAATCCTGCAAAAATACGGGATGGTCCTATCGGGTATTGTCGAGGTGTTTTTGGGGAGGCTTGGCGATGGAATTTCGCACTTCGCTCCTGATTGTTGGTGGTGGGGTCGGTGGGTGCGCGGCGGCGATGGCGTCGGCATCGTTGCGCATCCCGACCATTCTGACCGAAGCCAGCGATTGGCTGGGCGGGCAACTCACCACCCAAGCGGTGCCGCCCGATGAGCATCGCTGGATTGAACAGCAGGGCTGTACCCGCCGATACCGCGCGTTCCGTGAGGCGGTGCGCGACCACTACCGACGCTACTACCCGCTGACCGACTCGGCGCGCGCCGATGCCTATCTGAATCCCGGCGGCGGATGGGTCAGTCGGCTGTGCCACGAGCCGAAGGTCGCGCTCGCCGTGTTGGAGGCGATGCTCGCCTATCCGCAGATGGCGGGCTGGCTCCAAGTGTGGCGCCACATGCGTCCCGTCGGCGTGCTAACCGATGGCGATTTTGTGCGGGCGGTGCGGTTCTGGTGGACCGAAGGCAACTTAGAAGTGGTCATCTATGCCGATTACATCTTGGACGCGACCGAGACAGGTGAACTTCTGCCGATGGCGGGCGTGGAGTATGTCACGGGGGCGGAGGCACAACGCGATACGGGCGAGCCACACGCCAAACCCGAGCCTGAACCGCTCAATATGCAGGCGGTCACATGGGGCTTTGCGATGGGCTATGACCCTAACGGGGATTACACGATTGCCAAGCCTGCCCGGTATGAGTGGTGGCGGGCGTTCCAGCCACCCTTCTGGCTGGGTCCGCTGCTCGGCTGGGTGGATGTGCACCCCATCACGGGTCAACCGCGTCGCTGGAGCCTATTCGGGGAAGAGGGCATGCCCGCCCTGTTCACCTATCGGCAGATTGTGAATCCCGCGCTTTACCCACCCGAAATTGCACCACGCCCCGTCACGATAGTGAACTGGCCGCAAAATGACTACTTCCTTGGCAACCTGTACGAGGTGCCTGACGAGGAGGCGCAACGCCACTGGATGGGGGCGCGGGAGCTATCCGAATGCCTGCTCTATTGGCTTCAGACGGAGGCGCCGCGTGGAGATGGAGGCATCGGCTACCCAGGCTTACATCTGCGTCCCGATATTACGGGCACGCCTGACGGCTTCGCCAAGATGCCCTACATTCGCGAATCGCGCCGTATCAAGGCGCGATTCACCATCTGCGAACAGCATGTGAGCGCTGATTGCCGACCGGGCGAAACGCTTGCCCAACCTTTCCCTGATAGTGTCGGAGTCGGGCACTATCGCATCGACCTGCACCCCAGCACGGGGGGCGACACCTATCTGGACATCGAGGCGTTGCCGTTCCAGATACCGCTGGGCGCGCTGATACCTGTGCGCGTGCGCAATCTGTTGCCCGCGTGCAAGAACATCGGCACAACCCACATCACCAACGGCTGTTATCGGCTCCACCCCGTGGAGTGGAATGTCGGCGAGTCGGCAGGTCTGCTCGTGGCGTTCTGCCTGATGCGCGGGGTGGAACCGCATCAGGTGTACGAGACGCCCGCCCTGCTCGGCGAATATCAGAACCTCCTGCGTGCGCAAGGGATTCAGCTGGAGTGGCAATTCCCTTGATTCTCCCTTAGTAAGGGGTACTCCCATACGCTCAACTCCCCTTCGCATACGCCTCAGGGTCAGGGTAATGCATTGGTTTTATGGGCGGGACGCCCAAGCCACATTGCACGGGCGTCTCGCCCGTGCTACAAGGGGTGGGGTAGTGGGGATGCTCTGCGTCCCCACTACCCCAAATCCATTCTGAGGGGTGGGTGGGGTGAAGGGTGCAACCGCTCGGCTTACGCCTTCTCCCCCGCTTTTTCGCTGGGCGGTTCGCTCTCCGTGTGGGCGGGTTCGGCGGTGACGGCTGCCTGAGCGTCGGTCTGCGCCTGCATGCGGGCGGCACCGATACGCTGGGCAATCTGCATCAGTTGCTGGGTGAGTTCTCCAAGTGGTGTGTTGCCGTCGCCCAGCGCCTGCAGTCCACTGAGTGCGCCATCGATTGCCATGCCCAGCCCCAGCCCCTTCGCATACTGCTCGGTCATACGAGCGAGTGTCTGCGGGTCGCCAAAGATGTTCATCGTGCCGCGGCTCATGAACTGCCCGATAGCGCGAGCGAGTTCGACCTGCACATCGCGCTGTGCGGACACGCGCAACTTTTCGAGCTCGAACTTCAGCGCCGCTTCGCTGTAGGTCTGGCGGTATTCGAGCGCTTGGCGTTCGACCTCCACGCGGGCACGCTCCACTTCGACCTGCTCGCGGGCGATGTTCACATCGACCATCTTGATGGCGGTCTCGCCGCGGGCGACCTGTTCGCGTGCTTGGGCTTCCGCTTCGGCACGGGTTCGAATCGCTTCGGCTTCCAGTTCCGCCGCCTGCTTTTGCGCTTCGGCTTTTTTGACCTCGGCGAAGGCAGCGACCTGCACTTCGGTCTCGCGCTTGATGCGCTCCTGCTCAATCTGCTGTTTGGCGGCGATCAGTTTGGTCTGCGCCTCGCGCTCGGCGGCGGCGAGCTGTTGCACGGTGATAATCTGCTGGTTGGCTTTCTCGCGTTCCGCCTGCGCTTCGAGCGCTCTCTTTTCGGCTTCAGCGCGCTGGCGCTCGGCTTCTGCGACGGCAATCTCTTTCTCGCGCTCCGCCAGCTCGATCGCTTTGGCGCGTTCGATGTCGGTCTTCTGGAGTTCCTGCTGTTTGAGCAGAAGCAGTCGGTCGCGTTCGATGGCAGCGACGCGCACGGCTTGCTCCTGCTGGATTTGCGCCTCTTGAACCTGTCGCTCCTGTTCGATGCGATAGGTATCGGCTTCGCGCTTCTTTTCGGCTTGCGCTTTGGCGATTTCGGCTTGCTGAGCCGCTTCGGCTTCCGCCTGCTGGCGCTCCAGCTCCAGAATCTCCTTGCGCGTCTGCACATTTTTGAGGGTGATTTCGCGTTGTGCCTCGCGCTCCAGGCGGTTGCGCTCCACCAGCGCCGCTTGCGTAATCTCGGTGATTTTGCGCTTGCCCTGCGCGTCGAAGATGTTGGTATCGGAGAGCAGTTCCTGCGAGGTCTGGTCCAGGCGCGAGATGGTGACCGATTCGAGCGAGAGACCATTCTGTTCGAGGTCGGCACGCACCAGTTGCTGGACCGCGCTGGCGAAGGCGTCGCGCTGAGCGTGTATCTCCACCAGGTCTTTGGTCGCGGCGACACTGCGCAGGGCAGAGACCAATTTCTCGAACACCAGTTGGGAGACCGACTGGGCGTTCACTGATTTATCGCCCAGCGAGCGCGCCGCGTTCAGCACGGCTTCCTCTTCCGGTTGCACCTTGATGTAGAACTCGGCTTTCACATCCACGCGCAGGTTATCGCGCGTAATCAGCGCGTCGGGTCCCTTGCGCTCCACCTCCAGCTTCATCGTCTCCAGCGAGACGGGCACAAGGGTATGGAACCACGGCAGAACGAAGTCGCCGCTGTCGATAAGCACTTTGCGTCCACCCAGCCCTGTGCGCACATACGCCATATTCGCGGAGGGGCGCACATAGAACTTGGTGAGGAGCCAGAGGTAGCCGCCGATGAGGAACAGGATGACTCCAACCACACCGAAGACCACCTGATGCACCCATCCCCATGGCTGGACATAGTTGCCCCCGAAGATGGCGAAAGCGACAGAGCCTAAGCCCACAAGCATCAGCAGTACAGGGAACATCTTTGGTCATCCTCCTCGTTTAATGGATTGTTCTGTGTTTGCGGCGCCGTGTTGAGGTGAGGTGGGGCGTGCTGTGTCGAATGGATGGACCTCCACCAGATAGAGGTGCTCCTCCTCGTTGTAGCGGACGACAATCAGTGGGGTATCGGGCAGGATGGGCGGCTCGCCGGGCAGGGTGCGACACACGATGCGGTGGCGATTGCCGAACGGGTCGCGCACCAGCGCCACGCCACCCTCGTCGGTAATCGTGTAGACAGCGTAGCCCTCACAGCCGATTAGCCCACCGCGACGAATTGCGGTGGGACGATGCGTGTAGAATAGGCGCCGCACCACACGCGCCGCCGCGCGCCCCGTAAACATCATTACCGTCAGGCTCGCACCCGCCGAGAGGGGGACAAAGAGGGCGGGAAACTTCAGCAGGGGCTGCAACGCCTGATTGGTAAGCAATCCGACCCCGCCCCACAGAACCATCAACATCGGGATCGCCAGCGTGATAGGCAGTCCTGCCCCAATGCCAAACAGCTGGAGCGCCTTCCAGAGAAGGGGCGTCTCTTTGCTTTCGGCATGGCTCCCATGCGCATGGGAGGTGTCCTCTGAATGCTCACCATGCGCCTCGCCATGAGTCGGTTCACCGCCTGTTGGATGGTCAGCATCGCCCATGTCGTGGTGTGCTTCTGCATGGGACGCATCACCTATCTCGTGCGAGGCATCCGCGTGCATGTCTCCGCTTGCGTCGTGAAGGGCGACTTCACCGTGGGTCAGCACGATATCCGCCAGTCCCGACAGCACTATTGCCGCCATCAGGAACAGCCCTATCATCAGCGGCAGCGCAAAGATGATGTTCCACCACTCCAACAGGTTTGACAGGGACACTGCCCATCACCGCTTTTTATTATAGCATGCGCTGGCTTTAAGTTCCCCAACGCCCAGGCTTAATCCTGCTGAGTCAGGCGATAGAACTGCCCGAAGCTGCCTGAAAAAAACGGCAGGCGCGACAGCAGGCAGTGCCGTCGCGCCCATCCATCGCAGAGATGCGAGGCGTCAACACATTTCATTTCCTGCGACGGCGCAAGCCCAGCAGGCTTGCCAGCCCCGTGCCGATGGCGATGAGACTGCCCGGCTCAGGCGCGATGACTTTGGAGGAACCGCCACTCGGAATGGACTGAATATGCACCATCGCGCTGTCGTTTTGCCCTGCGAAGTCCGATTCGGAGACCCCAAACAGCGTGAAGGTGGAACTGTTGCCCGGCAGTAGGCGCGCGGAGGGCGGGGCGTTCACAAAATCAACCTCCACATTGAAGGTCAAGCCTGCATCGGTATGGGAGCCAAGACCCATACTGCTGACGAACGGGTCGCCTGTGAAGTCCGAACCTGTAGGCAGAGTGTTGAACAGCAGTTCCAACTCGCCAATGAACTGACCCGTAGGGTTCGTGGCGCTGTTAGTGAGGGTTATCTGCACGCCACCAACGATATTGGTAATGGTCATCGTCGCCCAGGGGGCTGAACCGCCCGGCGTACCGCCCGTATGAACCGTATTGAACGCGAAGTTAATCGTCGCGTTCGCCTGCGAAAACAGCAGGGCGCTCAGCGCACCTGCAAGAGCCAGGTACTTCGTCGCGTTTTTCATAAAGTTTACCTCCGTTTTGTATAGACTCGAAAATTCGCCAAAATCGGACATCGAAATTGGTGCAATTTCTATGCCAGAGGGGGCGCAATTGCCCATCAAAATACGGGATTTGCCGATTCAGGGGGCAAAAAGGGGTATAATCCCTATGGAGGCAAGCGATGCGATTGGGCAATTGGCTGGTGCTGTTGCTGATTATTGCAGGGCTTGTGTTCACCGTGCGCGCCTTTGTGGAGAACACCAGCCCCTATGTGAAGGTGCGGGAGCTGGAGCGCCGTTCGCGGAATGTGCATGTCGCGCTCACGCCCATCAAAGAGACGATTCGGTTCGATATCAAAACGATGACGCTCACTTTTGAGGGCAAAGATGAGACGGGCGTGGTGAAAGTGGTCTATCCGAAGGGCAAGCCGAACAATTTTGAGGTGGCGACCCAGGTGGTGGTGATTGGCGATTACAAGAATGGCATGTTTGAGGCACGCGATATGCTGGTCAAGTGCCCCAGCAAGTATCAAGGCGCGGAGTCGGCGCGGAGGTGAGCGCGAATGCTAATCGGCTATCTGGTGGTCTGGCTCGGTGCGCTGTTCGCCTTCGCGTCGATGGCGCTCTATGTGTGGAGCATCCGACGGCTCAGGCGAGTCGGATCGGTCAGACGGGTCAGACCCACCCCTGAGGACCCCCTAATTCGATGGGCGCGGGGGGCGTTCGTCGCTGGCTTCCTGATGATTCTGGCGACAGAGGCGGTCCTGCAGTACGCGCTGATTAGCGGGCGGTATGACCTGCAGTATGTGTTCAACTTCAGCGAGCGTGCGCTACCCCTCTGGTACAAGATTGCGGGCGCGTGGGCGGGTCAGGAGGGCAGCTTCCTGCTGTGGGCAATCTGGACAGGCATTTATGGCTTGCTGGTGATGCGCAGTGCAGGCGGCTATGAGCGGTGGGTCATGGCGGTTTATTCCGCGTTGGTGCTGGGTTTGATGGGCATTCTCGCGTATCAAAGCCCCTTTGCGCCCCTGCCCCCACCGCCAGAGGATGCGCCCTTCCTGCGGGCGAACTTCCCTCCGCGCGATGGGGTCGGGCTAAACCCCTCGCTGGAAAACATCTGGATGACGATTCATCCGCCGATTATCTTCGCAGGGTTCTCAGCATTAGCGGTTCCGTTCGCGTATGCAATTTCAGCGCTTTGGCGCAGTGAGTATGCGGAATGGGTGGTGCGGGTGCGTCCGTGGGCGATTTACGCCACGACGATGCTCGGCTTCGGGCTGGCGCTGGGTGGCTATTGGGCGTATGAAACGCTCGGCTGGGGCGGGTTCTGGGCGTGGGACCCTGTCGAGAACACCTCCTACTTCCCATGGCTGTTCATGGCAGCCGCCCTGCACGGGCTGATGTTGCAGGTCAATCGCGGGCGGATGGCACGCTGGAACCCTCTGCTGTGCACCCTGCCGTTCCTGCTCTTTGTGTATGGCACCTTCCTCACGCGCAGTGGGGTGCTGGCGGAGGTGTCGGTGCATTCGTTCGATGCCTTGGCGAAGAGCGCGTTGGGCATTCTTGTTCTGATGTTGGTTGGCGGTCTGCTCCTCACGGTGGGGTTGTGGGCGTGGCGCTTCCGCCAGATTCCGAATCAACCTTCCTTCGTGTCCGACCTGTCCGACGGGTCGGACGGGTCGGACAGGTCCGATGGGTCAGACCCATCCGACAGGGTGGACTCCCCAGGGAGTCAGGCGGGAGGGCGCATTCGGGGCTTCTCGCGCGAGTCCGCCATCCGCTGGGGCATCTGCCTGCTGATAATCTCTGCGCTCATCAGCCTTGTCGGCACCTCCTGGCCGCTCATTATGAAGCTCGTACGCGGGCAGCCCGTGTCGCTTCAGCCGTCGTTTTATAATCAGGTGCATGCGCCGTGGGTGGTGGTCGTGGCGATTGTGCTGGCGGCGGCACCGATGTTGCGCTGGCGCGGGATGAGCCTGGACGACATCCTTCAGCGGCTGACCAAGAGCTGGCTGATGGCGGTCGCGACGGGCTTCGCGCTCTACTTTCTGGGCTTTCGCGAACCTCTCACGCTCTTTATCGTGGTCCTGCTCTGCTTCACCGCCTATGCCAATCTGGGAGCCATCTGGCGGCGCATCCGTGCCTCGCGCGTGACGGTGGGCGGTTTCCTGACCCATTTCGGGCTGGCAGTCGGCGTCGTGGGGCTGATTCTCTCGAACGCTTACGAGGGCAAACAGCAGGTGGTGATTGTGCAGGGTCAGGACGCGCTGGCGTTCGGCTACCGCTGGCGCTATCTGGGCATGACGGGCGACGCCCAGCGGTTCGGCGACCCGCGCTTTGATAAATTCAATCGGGTGCGCATCGAGGTTGCCCGCCATGGGGAGAAGTTCATCGCCGAGCCGCGCTTCTATCTGGATCGGCGCCGCGCCGAGAACAACAGCGTGGTCTGGCCCTGGATCCGACGCTGGTGGGATCACGACCTGTATATCTCCTTCTTTGCGCCACCGCAGGTGGACGCCAGCCCACTGATTGCACGCCTGCATGAGGGTGAAACCGTGCAGATGGACGGCTATACCCTGCATTTTGTTGATCTGCGGGCGGAAGGCTCGATGGGGCAGGAGGGCTTCCGTGCCGTTGCGCGGGTGCGCGTGTCCAAATCGGGCTGGAAACAGCCGGTGGAGGTGGAACCGTTTCGCCTCGTCACGCAAGAAGGCGTCATCCCCGTGCCCGTTGCCCTGCCCGATGGTGAGGTGCTGGTGATTGGGGAGATGAGCGTCAACCAGCGGCTGGTGGAGTTCCGCCTGCTGATGGTGCCGGGTAAAGAGGAGACCTTCCCACGCTGGGTCATCCCGCTGGAGGTGTACTACAAGCCGTTCACCATTCTGGTCTGGCTCGGTCCGCCATTCGCGCTGATTGGGGGGCTGTTGGCGGTGCTGAGGCGGGTGCGTGATGGACGCTTCGCGCTGGCACGCTTGCAGGCGGAACCGATGCCGATGTTGAAGCCGCACAGAGTGCGCCCACGCCAGCGCAACGGCGCCACCAGAAAATCAAAGATCAAACAGCCCCTGTGAGAATAGTCTCTTACTCGCCCTCGCTGCCGAAGTTGAACAGCACGATCAAGAGGTCAGCATCGTCGACGGCGCCGTCGCCGTTCAAATCGGCAGGCAGGTTCGCACCCGTTTGACCAAAGGCGAACAGCACCTGCAAGAGGTCGGCGTCGTCCACGCGGTTGTCACGGTTGGCGTCGCCGTTCGTGAGAATCCAGTCCACCGTGACGCCTGGCGCAAGCGTCATCGTTTGCCGCCTGGAGAGCCAGCCGGGCACATAGACCCGCACCTGTGCCGTGCCGTTGAGCATCGTGGCGACGGCGTAGTATCCACCTGCTTGCAGGGTAGTGGTGGTCATGTCGGTCTGGGCATCGCTTTGGAAGGTGAACTGTGCGATTTTGCCTGCTGGGTCGGGCATGTAGTCGCTCAGGATGATGCGTCCGTTGAGGTTCGGTGGCGGCTGAATGCGCATGATGCCGAGATGGGCAAGGTGCTCACTGCCCGCATTAACCGTGCTAATGGCATAGACGCCCCCATCGGGTGCACCCACCAGCAGTTCGGGTTGCTCGTCCGACTGGCTCAACCCGCCCAGCGAGAGCGTGCCGAGCAGTGTACCATCAGGTCGCCACCACTGCAAAAAGGGCTTCCAACGCTCAGTGTCGGGCATGAGCTGACCAATAAGGAGCGCGAAGGCGTTAATCGGGGAGCCGACACCCCCCACCGCACGGTAGACGCCATCTAATAGTTGCCCGCCTGTCTGGCTCCCATCGGCTAAGCCCAGCTCGGTGGCGGTAAGCCGACCACTGGTCGATTCGGCGTTCCCGCTCACCAGCCAGCTCGTGCCGAGCACCGCCAGCACATCGGGGATGGCGTCGCCCTGCGCGCTATTGATGAGCCGCTGCCAAAGGAGTGTGCCATCGGGTGCGAGGCGCATAAGTAGCAGGCGCGCCTGTTGAGCCGTTGAATCCCATCCATCGCCCAGCAGGTAAATCGAGCCATCACTTGCTTGTGCATAGTGCTCTGTACGGAAGGGCAGCCATTGCTCCTGCTGGATGACGCCTGTATCACTGAGCCATTGGAGTAGGGTAGCCTCCCAGTTCCGCAGGATGCCCTCAGGGTCGGGCGTGCGCAGCACCAACAGGGTCGAATTGGCACTGAGCGCAATCATGCCGATGGGCGTGCGATTCTGAGCGAAGGTCTGCGGTGCAGGAAAGAGATGCTGAGCTAACTGATTGCCGTTGGAGTCGTAGATCAGGCGGGCGTAGCCGATACCGCCCACGCCATAGGCGTGAAGCACCTCCACCCCGTCAGCGCGCGCCCGCAGCTGGCGAATCACATCATAGGTACTAAGGTTGATTTCCACTGACCAGAGCAGACTGCCATCCGCCGACCATCGCTGAACATACGCCAGCGAATCGGTCTTGGCTCGGGTAATTGCCAGGTAGATAGTGTTGTCGGGGGCGATGGCAAGGGCTTCCGCGTGGCGCGACTGACCCGATGCGCTGATGGTGCGCGCCCAGAGCAGGTCGCCCTGCGGTGAATATTTGAGCAGTACGACCGCGAAGTGTCCGGCGTCCATGATGTAGCGTGCTGCTATCAACAGGTTGCCTTCTGCGTCGACCGTTGCGACCTGTGGTAGACAGCCCCGCGAACCGGAGAGCAGATAGAGTCGGCTCCAGAGAATGCTCTGTGCCAGCACGCCCTGCAGGAGCAGGCTCAGCCCAAAAATCAGCCCTATCGTGCGCATGTCCTCTCTATTATAACCCAAGTTGCACTGCTACCGCCCAATAGCCCTCGGCGCGGAGCGCATCTGCCATGCGTTCCGCATCGGTTTGCGTTTCACAGAGCGCTGCCTGCGCTGAGCCACTTCCACAGAGCAACACGCGCCGTGCGCTTAGTGCCTCCATGCGTGCCCGTAGCCGTTGTAAGGGTTCAAACGCGGGCAGAACTACCGCCTCGAAATCGTTGTGCAGAAACGGCACGAGGTCGTCCGGGGTGCGAATCGCGCCCTGCAGAATGGCGTGCTCAAGGCGGTCGGTGGGGCTGGTCAGATCCCTCCTTGCCCCCCTTACTAAGGGGGAAATCCAAGGGGGGGTGTTAGCGAGTTCGAGGGGTGGGCGGTTCAGCTGGGCATATGCCCATGCAGTGGGCACGCCAAGTTCCAGCGGCTTGGCAAGCGTCCACCAGAAAGGGGGCAGGGCAGGCAGTGGCTTCACCCGCTCGCCCCGTCCCTCCACACGAGCACAAGCCCCGTTCAGGAAGAAGGACACATCAGAACCGAGCTGAGGCGCGAGCGCATGACCGCCAAAATGGCGTAGAATCGCCGCCGCGTCGCTACTGCCCCCACCCAACCCCGCTTCCGTCGGAATGCGCTTGATAAGACGCACATGCCAGCCCATTTTGTGGCTTGGGCGGGACGCCCAAGCAAAACACGGCTGGGATGCCCGTGCCACTTTTGCAGCGCACTCCAGCGCACGCCAGACCAGATTGCGCTCATCGGTCGGCACGGCGAAGCCATCCACCTCAATCTGAATCGGTGTAGAACCCGCCTCGACAGGGGTCAGAATCAGCGTGTCGTGCAGGCTGAGGGTGTGCATGATGCTCGCGATGGCGTGATAGCCGTCGTCGCGTCGCCCCAGCACCTCTAAGGTAAGGTTCAGCTTGGCGGGTGCATGCAGTTCAATCATTCCTCGTCCAGCACGATGCGGATATGAAGCTCGCGCACCTGCTCCTCGCTTACAGGAGCAGGTGCACCGAACATCACATCGACCATCGCCGTGTTCTTCGGAAAAGCAATCACATTACGGATAGTCTCATCGCCGGCGAGCAGCATCACGAGGCGGTCGATGCCGGGCGCGATTCCGCCGTGTGGGGGCGCGCCGTACTCGAACGCCTCCAGCAAATGCCCGAACCGCTCTTTAATCTCCTCGTCGGTGTAGCCCAGCAGGTGGAAGATTTTGTCTTGCAAGTCGCGCCGATGGATACGAATGCTTCCGCTGGCGAGTTCGTTGCCGTTGCAGACCAAATCGTAGCACTGGGCGCGCACCTTGCCCGGCTCGGTGTCCAGCAGGGGGATGTCCTCCTCGCGGGGTGCGGTGAAGGGATGATGCGTGGGGTCCCACCGATTCTCTCGCTCGTTCCACTCCAGCAGGGGGAAGTCGAGAATCCATGCGAACGCCATCAGGTTCGGGTCGGCGAGTTGGAGCCGTTCGCCCATCCGCTGGCGCAGGCGTCCGAGCGCGTCGTGCACCACTTTCGGCTGGTCTGCCACGATACCAATCAAATCGCCCACTTGCGCGCCGGTGCGGGTCAGAATGTTCCCTATCTCCTCCTCGCTCAGGAACTTGACGATGGGCGAGCGGACGCCCTCCTCGCCCAGGGCGATGGGAGCCAGCCCTTTCGCGCCATACTGCTTCACAAACTCGCCCAGTTCGTCCCACTCTTTGCGCGAATAGCCCGCACAGCCGGGCATCACGATAGCCTTGACCACGCCCCCGCTCTCAATGACCGTGCGAAAGGCTTGGAAACTCGTCTCGCGCAGGAGGTCGGTCAGGTCGATCAGCTCCATCCCGAATCGCAGGTCAGGCTTGTCTGTGCCGTAGCGGGCGAGCGACTCCTCGAAGGTCAGGCGCGGGAAGGGTTTCAACACGCGCTTGTCGCTACACTCCTCCACAATGCCGATGAACAGCTCCTCGATAAGATTCAGGATGTCGTCGCGCTCCACGAACGACATCTCCAGGTCGAGCTGGGTGAACTCAGGCTGGCGGTCGGCTCGCGGGTCCTCATCTCGAAAACAGCGCGCGATTTGAAAATAGCGTTCCACGCCAGCAACCATCAGCAACTGCTTGAGTTGCTGGGGCGATTGGGGCAGGGCGTAGAACCTGCCTGGATAGAGGCGGCTGGGCACGAGGTAGTCGCGTGCGCCTTCAGGCGTGCTTTTAATAAGGATTGGCGTCTCCACCTCCAGAAAGCCGCGCGCTGAGAGGAAATCGCGAATGTATTTGACCACGCGGTGGCGCAGTTCCAGACGGCGATACATCGCGGGGCGACGCAGGTCGAGATAGCGATAGCGCAGGCGCAGGTTCTCGTCCACCTCCAGGCGCTCCTCGTTCAGCGGGAAGGGGGGCGTGCGCGACGGGTTGAACACCATCAGATGGTGCGCGAACACCTCAATCTCGCCTGTGGGCAGTTTCGGGTTCTCGGCGCCGGGGCGTCGGCGGCGCACCTCGCCCTCGATGCCGATACAATACTCCACGCGCAGGTCGCTCGCCCGCGCATGCAGGTCGCGATCGATGGCAGGGTCAAACACCACTTGCACCAGCCCTGTGCGGTCGCGCATGTCAAGAAACACCAGCCCGCCCAGGTCGCGCAGGCGGTGCACCCAGCCGTTCAGGCGCACCATCTGACCGATATGCTCTGGTCGCAGCTCACCGCAAAAGTGGGTTCTTTTCCATGAACTCATCGGCAGAATCATACCCGCTATGCCCCTCTCTTGCAGGTTCCCCCGTTGACGGGGGGAACCGAGAACAGCCCTCGCCCCCTACCCCTCTCATGACAGTAGCACGGGCGAGACGCCCGTGCTACGCTTGATGGGCAGGATGCCCGTGCTACAGTGGCTTGGGCGTCTCGCCCAAGCAAGCACTGCACGGGCGAGACGCCCGTGCTACCTATTCGCCATCTGCCATTTGCTTCAGCTCGCGAATCTGCACCAGCACGACGGTGATGTTGTCGCGTCCGCCTTCGGCTAAGGCGCGCTCCACGAGCGTCCACGCCGCTTGGGTGGGCGGGTGCGAGCGCAGAATCTCGGCAATCTCGGCATCGTCCAGCATGTCGGTCAAGCCATCGGAACAGAGCAGGAAGAGGTCGCCTACCTGCAAGGGGAAGGTCTCGATATCGGGCTTGAGCGGACCGCGTTCGCCCTCCACGCCAATCGCTTGAGTGATGACATTCCCGTAGGGATGGTATCGGGCGGACTCAGGCGACAGCAGTCCCTGTTCCACCCATTCTTGCACGAGGGTGTGGTCGCGTGTGAGCGGCTGGAGTTCGCCCTCACGCAGGCGATAGAGGCGACTATCGCCCACATGCACCAGAATGCCCTCATCCTGACGCAGGATGAGGGCGGTGAGCGTGGTGCCCATGTCGCGGCGCGAGGGGATGGTTTGCCCCATTCGCTGGATGTAGGTGTGGGCTTGCAGGACGGCGCGTTCGGCGGCTTGCTGGGGTGTGCCGTCGCTGTGGTAATAGTGGTGCAGGAACAGTTTGGATGCTAACTCGCTGGCGATTTGCCCTGCCTCGTGCCCGCCCATGCCGTCGCAGACCAGATAGACGCTCCCGCGCGTGGCGAGCCGTTCAGGTTCATCGGGTTCGTAGAAGTCGAACTTATCCTCGTTGTTCTCGCGCACCTTGCCGATCTCGCTTCGGGCGACGAACTTGACGATGGGCAGCACGCGCAGTGGCTCCGTTGGCACTGCCTGCAGCTCTTCCACGCTCAACTCAGCAGTGATTTCCTCGTTCATGGTTGGTTTTTTGGTTGGTCGGACCTGTCAGACATGTCGGACATGTCGGACCCGTCGGACATTATTATTTGTCCACCATGATGGCGACGCGCTGGCGCAGTGCAGCTTGGGCAGCTGTGAGGCGCGCGATGGGCACGCGGTAGGGCGAGCAGCTCACATAGTCCAGCCCCAGCTCATGGCAGAACTCGATGGAGGCAGGGTCGCCCCCATGCTCGCCACAGAGACCCACTTTCAACTCGCGGCGTACAGCACGCCCCGCGCGCACCGCCATCTCAATCAATTTGCCCACGCCCTCCCGATCCAGCGTGACGAAGGGGTTATCGGGCAGGATTTTCGCCTCCACATAGTGGGCGAGGAACTTGCCTTCGGCATCGTCGCGGCTGAAGCCGAACACGGTCTGCGTTAGGTCGTTCGTGCCAAAGGAGAAGAACTGGGCGTATTGCGCGATTTCGCCCGCGGTGAGCGCCGCACGCGGGATTTCAATCATCGTGCCGAACTTGTAATCTATTTGCACGCCTTCGTGCGCCATCACCTCTTTGGCGACGCGCTCCAAGTTATCGCGCACCACCTTCAGCTCGTTCACATGCCCCACCAGCGGGATCATAATCTCCACATGGGGGTCGTACCCACGCCGTTGTGCTTCTGCGGCGGCTTCCATGATGGCGGTCACCTGCATCTCCACGATTTCTGGGTACAGGATGGAGAGGCGCACACCGCGCAGTCCCAGCATCGGGTTCGCCTCTCGCAACTCTTCCACGCGCTGGAGCAAGCGTCGCTTTTCCGCTAACTCTGGCGAATCGGGCGCGGTCAGCTCCAGCGTAATCACCTCGCGCAGGAGGTCCTCATAGCGGGGCAGGAACTCGTGCAGAGGCGGGTCGATCAGCCGAATGGTGACGGGCAGTCCGCGCATCACCTCGAAGATGCCGAGAAAGTCCTCGCGCTGGAAGGGGAGCAGGCGTGAGAGCGCCTCGCGCCGCTCTTTGGGCGTTCGGGCGAGAATCATCTCCTGCACAATCGCCAATCGCTCCTCACCGAAGAACATATGCTCGGTGCGGGTCAGCCCGATGCCCTCCGCACCGAATTCGAGCGCTTTGGCAGCGTCCTCTGGGGTATCGGCGTTCGCCCGCACGCGCAGGCGACGAAACTGGTCTGCCCAATTGAGCAGGGTGAGCATTTCAGTGCCCATCTCTGGTTCCTGGGTGGGCACATTGCCCAGATAGACCTTGCCCGTTGTGCCGTCGATGCTGATATAGTCGCCCTCGCGGATGGTGAGGGTCTCGTTGCCCACCTGCACGGTGAACAGCGCGTTCACTTCGTCCACATCGATGGCTTCACAGCCGACCACACAGGGGATGCCGAAGCCGCGCGCCACCACCGCCGCGTGGCTGGTCATGCCCCCACGCTCGGTGAGGATGCCCTTCGAGGCGAGCATACCGCCCACATCGTCGGGATTGGTTTCGGGGCGCACGAGGATGACGGGTTCCTTTTTGCCCAGTTCGATGGCGCGTTTGGCGTCGAAGAGGGCGCGTCCGCTGGCGGCACCAGGCGATGCGCCCAATCCTGTTGCAATCAGCGGATATTCGCCCGTAGCAAGCGCACGCTCGTCCAGATGGGGATGCAAGACTTGGTCCAGATGGCTGGGCGACACGCGCAGAACCGCCTCGTCGCGCCCAATTAAGCCCTCCTGCACCATATCCACCGCGATTTTGACCGCGGCGCGCCCCGTGCGCTTGCCCACCCGACACTGCAACATCCATAATTTGCCCCGCTCGATGGTGAACTCCAAATCCATCATGTCGCGATAGTGGCGTTCGAGGCGGTCAGCCATCTCAAGGAACTGCTGATAGACATCGGGCATCATTTCGCGCAGGGCATCGAGGGGCAACGGTGTGCGGATGCCCGCCACCACATCCTCACCCTGCGCGTTCGGCAAGAACTCGCCGTACAGCACCTTCTCGCCGGTGGCGGGGTCGCGCGTGAACGCCACGCCTGTGCCCGAATCGTCGCCCATGTTGCCGAACACCATCGCCTGCACATTGCACGCCGTGCCCATATCATGGGGTATCTTTTCGCGCTCGCGATAGACAATCGCCCGCTCATTGTTCCAGGAGCGGAACACCGCTTCGATTGCCATCTCCAGCTGCCGATAGGGGTCTTGCGGGAACCACTTGCCGTGCGCCTGCACGATGGCTTTGAACTCCTCCACCAGGTCTTTGAGCGCGTCGGCAGGCACTTCCGTGTCCTGCTTCACGCCCAGCTGATGCTTGAGATGCTCGAACCGCTCCTCAAACGCCTTCTTGGGAATATCCAGCACCACATCGCTGAACATCATGATGAATCGGCGATAGGCATCGTACACGAAGCGCGGGTTGTCCGTGAGGCGGATCATGCCCTGCGCGGTTCGGTCATTCAGCCCCAGATTGAGAATGGTGTCCATCATGCCGGGCATAGAGAACTTGGCGCCCGAGCGCACGGATACAAGCAGGGGATTGTCGGGGTCGCCGAACCGCTTGCCCACCCGCTGTTCCACCAGTTGCAGTTTCTCGCGCACCTCCTCCATCAAATCGTCTGGCAATCGCCCGCGCCGCAGGTAATCACGACACACATCGGTCGTAATCGTGAAGCCCGGTGGCACTGGCAGACCGATATTGGTCATTTCCGCCAGATTTGCGCCCTTCCCGCCTAACAGGTCGCGCATGTCGGCGCGCCCTTCCTCAAAGAGATAAACTCGCTTCATCCCTCAAGCCTCCTTCGGTTTCACGGGCGAGACGCCCGTGCTACTTTGTTGTGATAGTGCATAGTTAGATGTTGCGCGACCGCGGTGTCGGGTGGCGCTGCTGGCGACCCTGCCCAGCAGTGCCTCTTTATTATGGCATGCGACGAAGGGCATTTTGCTCAGTTCCCCCCGCTGGCGGGGGGAACCTGAAGGAGGGGGTAGGATGTTCCGTTTAGAACTGCTCGGCTTCGGTCGATTCGTGCATGGCGAGGGTGGAAGCGGAACCGCCCGTGATGACCTCCTGCACAAGGTCAAAGTAGCCTGTGCCGGCAAACGCCTGATGCTCCACTGCGCGGTAGCCGACCTCACGCGCTTTGAACTCGGCTTCCTGCAGGTCGGCGTATGCGCTCATCCCGCTCTGGGCATATCCGCGCGCCAGCTGGAACGAGATGTAGTTGAGCGCGTGGAAGCCCGCGAGCGTGACGAACTGGAACTTATAGCCCATCGCGCCTAACTCGCGTTGAAACTTCGCGATGGTCTCCTCGTCCAGCTTCTTTTTCCAGTTGAAAGAGGGTGAGCAGTTGTAGGCGAGCAGTTTGCCCGGGTAGTGCTGGTGGATAGCGGACGCGAACTGGTGTGCCTGCTCCAGGTCGGGTTCCGAGGTTTCGAACCAGAGCATGTCGGCATAGGGGGCGTAGGCAAGCCCGCGCGCGATAGCCGCCTCCATTCCACCGCGCGTCACATAGAAGCCTTCGTAGGTGCGCTCGCCTGTGAGGAACGGCTGGTCATACGGGTCGATATCGCTGGTGATGAGTTTAGCGTTCAGCGCGTCGGTACGCGCGATGAGGATAGTGGGCACGCCCAATACATCAGCTGCCAGTCGAGCGGCGACCAGCTTCTGGATGAATTCGCGGGTGGGCACGAGCACCTTACCGCCCAGATGCCCGCACTTTTTGGCGGCGGCGAGCTGGTCTTCATAATGCACGCCTGCTGCGCCCGCTTCGATCAGCGCTTTGGTCAGCTCGAAGGTATGCAGGATGCCGCCGAAACCTGCCTCACCATCCGCCACGATGGGCGCGTACCAGTAGAGGTCGTTTCTGCCCAGCGCGTGTTGCTTCTCGTCCTCGCGTCGGAAGGCGTTGTTGATGCGCTTGACCAGCGCCGGCACGCTGTTGACGGGGTAAAGGCTCATATCGGGGTAGGTCTGACCCATCAGGTTCGCGTCGGCGGCGACCTGCCAGCCACTGAGATAGATGGCTTTCAGCCCTGCCTGCACCATCTGCACTGCTTGCGTGCCGGTGAGCGCGCCCAGCGCAGCGACATACGGCTCGCTGTGCAGAAGCTCCCACAGGCGTTGCGCACCTAACTTCGCCAGTGTGTACTCTATTTGTATGGAGCCGCGCAGGCGCAACACATCCGCCGCAGTGTAGGGGCGACGAACCCCTCGCCAGCGCGGGCTTTCGCGCCATTCACGCTCCATCGCCGTGATGACCTCTTGCATAGTTTGACCTCCTCTTTGCTTTATTGGGTTGAGTCGGCGGGCAGACACAGGAGCTCTGCTCTACACTAATCCAGATAGTCGTAGGCGACGAGAGTGACAAAGTCGATGAACTGGGGCGCAAGCACCACGCGCTCCAGTATCGCCGCGGCGTCGGCATAGCGACTGTTCTGATAGGCTGAGCTGCCGAGTTCCGCTTCGATCTTTGCCAGCTCCTCGCCCAACATCTGCCTGAACAGTTCGGGCGTGATGAGACGCCCATCGGTGAGCCTCGCCCTGCGCTGAACCCACTGCCACAACTGCGAGCGCGAGATCTCGACGGTCGCAGAGTCCTCCATCAGGTAATTAATGGCGACACAGCCTGTGCCGCGTAGCCACGATTCGAGATAGCGCAGGCTCACCCCAATATTGGTGCGCATACCCCCTTCGGTGATGTCACCTCGTGGGAAGTTCAGCAACTCCTGTGCCGTAATGGTGCGCTGGGGTTGCACATGGAGTTGGTTCACGCCCTGCATGTGTTTTTCGAACACTTCCATCACGATGGGCACCAGCCCCGGGTGGGCGACCCAAGTGCCGTCATAGCCCTCGCTGATTTCGCGCTCCTTATCGGCAACAACCTTGGCAATCGCGGCGGTGTTCGCCTCGGGATCGTGCCGAATGGGGATTTGCGCTGCCATCCCGCCAATCGCGTGGATGCCACGCCGATGACAGGTTTGCACCACCAGTTCCGAGTAGGCTTTCATAAAGGGCGTGGTCATGGTCAGCGTGGCGCGGTCGGGCAGAACAATCTCGGCATGGTTGCGGAACTTGCGAATAATGCTGAACAGGTAATCCCAGCGCCCGCTGTTGAGACCTGCCGAATGCTCGCGCAATTCATACAGAATCTCATCGCATTCGAACGCGGCGAGGATGTTCTCAATCAGCACGGTGGCGCGAATCGTTCCGCGCGGGATGCCAAGCAGTTCCTGCGCCCGAAGGAACACCTGGTTCCAGAGGCGTGCCTCCAGATGGCTTTCCAGCTTGGGCAGGTAGAAGTAGGGACCCGAGCCTTTCTCGATGAGCGCGTGCGCGTTGTGGAAGAAATAGAGTCCGAAATCGAACAGGGAAGCGGGCGCAGGCTCGCCGTCGATGAGCACATGCTTCTCGATGAGATGCCAGCCGCGCGGGCGAGCGCACAAGACCGCCACCTGCTCGTTCAGCCGATACTCCTTGCCTTCGGGGCTGAGATATTCGATGGTGCCGCGCACCGCATCGCGCAGGTTAATCTGCCCCTGAATGGTGCCCTCCCATGTGGGCGAATGAGCATCCTCAAAATCCGCCATGTAGACCTTCGCACCGGAGTTGAGCGCGTTAATTATCATTTTGCGGTCGACGGGTCCAGTAATCTCCACGCGGCGGTCGAGCAGGTCAGGGGGTGGGGGAGCGACGCGCCAATCGCCCTTGCGGATGTGCTCCGTTTCGGGCAGGAAATCGGGCTGTTCGCCCGCATCGAGGCGTGCCTGACGCTCCTCACGCAGTTGGAGCAGTCGCTTGCGTTCAGGGTTGAACTCGCGCACGAGCGTTGCCACAAAGCGCATCGCGGAAGGCGTCAGAATTTGCGCAAACTCATCGTTGAGCGGGGCGCGAACCTCCACGCCTATCTCTCTCAGAGCTTTCTCCAGCATCTCTGCCATCATCCACCTCACTTTTTGACCAACTGTTCGGTCAGTATTCTACCCCATAGGGGGTTTTTGATTATACCCGATGGAGAGGGGCTTACTCCATGCAAGACTCCCTGTCTCAGGAGGTAGACTCCTCCCTGTGAGCACGCTCGACTTTGACCCGGAGACGATGCGCCAAATGGGGTATCGCATCATAGACCTGCTGGTCGACTACTGGCAGAGTTTACCTCGTCAGCCGATTGGCAGGCGCCCCACGCGGGAGGAGCTGGAGCGACTGCTTGCCGAGCCTATCCCGACCGCGCCTCAGTCCTTCGAACAGGTGCTGGTGGAGTTCCAGCAGAAGGTACTGCCCCATATTGTGCATGTGGACCATCCGCGCTACTTTGCCTTCGTGCCCGCGCCCAATAACCCGGTAGGTGCATTTGCCGATGCGCTCGCTTCGGGGATGAACATCTTTGTCGGCACATGGATGGTGGGCGCGGGCGCAACGCAGGTGGAGCGCGTGGTCATCGACTGGCTACGCCAGCTGCTGGGCATGCCCGACACGGCGGGCGGGCTGTTTGTGAGCGGCGGTTCGGTGGCGAACCTCGTCGCTCTGACCTCCGCGCGCCAGCACCAATTAGGAGAGGAGTTCTCGCGCGGTGTCGCCTATTTCTCAGATCAGACCCATTCGTGCATCGAGCGCGCCCTGCGTATTCTGGGCTTCCGCAAGGTGCAGATGCGCATCCTGCCCGCGGACGAGGCGTTTCGGTTGCCTCTGAACGCGCTCAAGGCGCAGATCGATGCTGACCGCGCCGCGGGCTATCAGCCGTTTTGCGTGATTGCGAACGGCGGCACGACGAACACGGGCGCGGTCGACCCTCTGCCTGAGCTGGTCGAACTGTGTCGTCGGGAAGGGCTGTGGCTCCATGTGGACGGCGCGTACGGCGCCGCGATGGTGCTGACCGAAGAGGGCAAGCGACTCCTGCAAGGCATCGGCGAGGTCGACTCGCTCGCCATCGACCCACACAAGGGCTTCTATCAACCGATGGCGGCGGGTTGCGTTCTGGTGCGCGAGTTCGAACATCTGCGCGACGCTTTTCGCATCCTACCGCCCTATCTGCAGGACAAAGAGCGCGGGCAAGCGGGCGTCGACCTGTGCGATTATGGCGTCGAGCTGTCGCGCGGCTTCCGTGCGCTCAAGCTCTGGATGTCGCTGAAGGTGTTTGGGTTGGAGGCGTTTCGGCAGGCGATGGAACACAATCTCCAGTTGGCGCGTTATGCTGAAATGCGATTGCGCGAGCGTGCCTATTGGCGGATTGTGTCGCCCGCCACGCTGGGCATCGTGGCGTTCCGCTACGCGCCCCCGAACCTGACCGACGAGCAAACCGACGCGCTGAACCGCGCGCTGGTGGACGCGATGCTAACGGACGGCTTCGCGCTGGTCAGCTCCACCCAGCTGCGCGGACGCGCCACCTTGCGCCTCTGCGCCCTGAACCCGCGCGCGACCACCGACGATGTGGACGAAACTATCGAACGGCTGAATCGCTTCGCTCAACGACTCACAGGAGACGAAAGATAATGAAACCGACCTCTCGCATCATTGCGCTGGCATGGCTGGTGATAGGGATAAGCACGCTTTATCTGGCGTGGCAGGGGACGCCGATGCCACTTAGCATGAAGTTTTTCGCGCTTCTGCAAGTGGCAGGGGCGATCCTGCTCCTGTTGCGTCGAGCTGTCGGCTGGCTGATTCTCATCACCATGTCGGTGTTCACGATGGTGGCAGGCATCTTCGCGCTGATGGTCGCGCCCTTCCTGCCCCCCGAAACGCTTCAGCATGCACCACGACTTGGCAATTTGGACCCGCGCTGGCTGGCAGCGCTGATGGCACTGTTGGCTTTTCTGTTTGGACGCCTCTGCTGGCTAAGCCTGCGCAACGACCCGCCCAACGAATGGCGAACGGTATAATTCAGATGGGAGCGATGAGCCGATGGTAATCGCAACTGGGCGAAAAATGAGCATCGAGGAATTCGAGCACCTCTATCTTGGCAAGCGTGCCGAGCTGAGGCGCGGGGAGGTACGCGAATATATGCCAGGCGAGAACAGGATACGCTCACAGGCGACCCCGTGTTGCCCGGCTTCCAGATAAAAGTGAGCGAGATGTTTGAGTAGCCCCTTCACAGCTCCCCACAGCGAATGGTGAAGTGGATTAGCCCCTCATCGGCGGGTGCAGAGCGCGAACTCGTATCGTTTAGAAACAGCCCGCAGTAGGCAGTCTTGAGCGTGTTGAAATCGCGCGTCGTAATCCGCAAGGGGATTCCAGAAACAAAGGTGGGATACATCATATCGGCGGGGTCGTCGCTGTGTCCGCCGATGCCGAGCGCGTGTCCGAACTCATGTGCCGCCACGCTTTGAATATCTATTGCGCTGTTCGCCTTGATGCCGATGCTGATGCTCGCGCTTACCAGCCGACCATTGGCTTGGAAAGTGTACTCGGTCAACCCGTTGCGCGTAGTCGGGTCGAAGCGCACCACAATCTGCGCCTGCTCCTGCGAATCGACGAGTTGGTAGCGGATTTTCATCTCGCTCGTCTCCACCCACTGGTCGAACCCCTGCAGGGCGAGGCTTTGGCGAATCTCGTTATAGTGCTCATCCCTCACGAAGTAGACGCGCACAGGGAAACCGCTCCAGTGGAGTAGTCGCTCCAGTTTCGGCACATAGTTGGGCGTGAAGGTCTCGGCGGTGCAGACCGCCTGCTGACCCGATTGCACGCCGCCACATCCGCTCAGCGCGAGGGCAAGTGCGCCCATCAGCCCATACAGCCATCGTCGATACATCGCCATCTCCCATTTCGGATTTTAGGCAGGAGGCTGGTATAATTTACCCTACAGGAGGCGAAACGATGAAACCGGGCATCCATCCGAAGTATGTGATTGCGACGGTGCACTGCGCGTGTGGCAACACCTTCCAGACACTTTCGACCAAAGAGGAGATACGGCTGGAGGTGTGCGCTGCGTGCCATCCCGTGTTTACAGGTGAGGGCACACGGCGCGTGGTGGACACCGAAGGGCGTGTGGAGCGCTTCATGCGCAAGTATCAGAACTACGGGAAGCAGAAATGAGCGCGCCGCAACAACGCTACTGGCGATATGGGGGGCAGGCGGTCATCGAAGGGGTGATGATGCGCAGCCCCCGCTACTTTGCGATTGCCTGCCGCGCGCCCGACGGCACGCTGATTGTGCACTCGGAACCACTCACCAACACCCTGATTGGCAAACTGCAGTTTATGAACCGCCCGCTCCTGCGCGGAGTTTTGATGCTCATCGACGCGCTGGCGCTGGGTATCCGCGCCTTGCATTTCTCCAGTCAGGTGCAGTTGCAGGGCAACACCTCTGGAAAGCCGATGCCCCGCTCGGTGCAGGATATCGCGATTGGCGCATCGGCTGCTGTCGGGCTGGGACTGGGCATCTTGCTCTTTTTTGTCCTGCCGACCCTGCTGACCGACTGGCTCAAACGCGGGGGCTGGGGCAGTTTCGAGCAGAACCTAATGGATGGGCTTCTGCGCATCACTATCTTTTTGGGCTATGTGGGGCTGGTTGGGTTCCTGCCCGACATCTATCGGGTGTTCCAGTATCACGGCGCGGAACATAAGGCGATTAACGCGCTGGAGGAGGGGTTCCCTGTTGATGTCGAACATGCGCGGGCGCAGACGCGCCTGCATCCGCGCTGTGGCACCAGCTTCGTGCTGTTGGTGCTGGTGGTGAGCATTTTCGTGTTCGCTCTGCTCGGTCGCCCGCCTGCTTACATTCGCATCCCGATGCATCTTGCGCTGTTGCCGCTGATTGCGAGCGTGGTGTACGAGGTGATTCGGTTGGCGGGGATGTTTCGGGGCGGCTGGCTGACACGGGTTCTGCTTGCGCCGGGCTTATGGAGCCAGTACCTGACCACGCGCGAGCCGACCGAGGATCAGATTGAGGTGGCAGTCGCTGCCCTGCGCGAGGTAATGGAGTTGGAGGAGCAACACGAATCGGTTGAACTGGTCGGCGCGCCCCTCACAAAAACCGCTGGAACCACTCCACCGTTGCCTGAATAAGCATCCCTTCGGCATCAGGCTCGGAAAAGATAGGTCAGATGGCGGGCGCACGCCTTCGCCCTCGGGGCAGATGGAGCACGCCCGCCATCCGCTTGCCCCGACTGGGTATCCACAGCAGTCGCTCATCCATCGACGGTAGGATACCCCATCGCAGGCGATGTGGGGAATTAGCCCCCAGTACCGAAGTTGAACAGTACAATCAGCAGGTCGGCATCGTCCACGATACCGTCACCGTTCACATCGGTGGCAGGGTCGCTGCTACCGAAGGCGAACAGCACTTGCAATAGGTCGGCATCGTCCACGATGCAGTCGCCGTTCACATTCCCCAGCGATTTCGGCACGCCACCACCGTAGCCAATCCAGTCCATGTTGTAGATACGCGCGTTCGCCAGAAAATTATCCTGTTGGATGCAAAACAGGTAGCCTCTGGCTCGCAGATAGTTGTGCTCATCGCCACCGTTAGGCACGATCCGCAGAGTGACATTATGAGGCAATAACCCCAGCGGATCGGGCTGGCAGGCGGTGCGCGTGACCAACCCTTGTAGGGAACCTTCTATACGGGTGATGTGGGCTTGTACCGTTGTCCCACCAACGGTTACCTCAATACATTGGTTCGGCTCGATCTGGGCTGTCCAGCGAATAATCGCTGAACTGCCACTGTCCGAGATGACTGTCGCTATCAGAGGAATTTGGTAGTCTAAGTTGATATCTGGTATGAGTTCTCTTAGATCGAGCAGCACATCGAGGACAACACCATCGTTATTGAGGTCTTGGAAGCTAAATGCGATGGGATCCCCTGCACTGATGGAGCCCGAGATGTTGATAGCGCCCGTAATCTCGTAGTTGCCGCTGAGGAACCGCCAGCTGACTTTACCGCCTCGTGCCAGCTCGTTCGCGATTTGCGCCGTTGACAGGCAAACGCCCATCAGCGCTATCAATAGAACGCCAAATGCCTTTGTGCTTTTCATCGCTTCACTCCTCCTCCATCGATTGAGTTGTCCCCGCAGTGATGCGGAGCGAAATTACGATTCGCCATTCTCCTTCTCGATTCCTGCCTGTTTGTCTGACGGATTGTTCGAAATTAGTCCTGCGGTTTGCAAGAGCGCCTCTCGTTCCGCGGGGGTCAGCTCACGCCATGCGCCCGGTGGGAGATTGGCGGGCAAGCGCAACGGACCGAACGCAACGCGCACCAGTCGCTGTACGGGATGCCCGACCACCGAGCACATGCGTTTGACCTGTCGTTTGCGCCCCTCGCGAATAGTAATCTCCAGTATGCTCCTCTTGCGCCCTCGCTTGAGCACGCGCACCTGTGCCGGTGCCGTTTTGCCTTCCTCCAGTTGCACCCCTTCCCTCAGCTGGCGAAGTGCACGCTCGTTGGGCACACCGCGCACCCACACACAGTAGGTCTTGGCAACCTTATAGCGCGGGTGCAGGAGCCTGTTCGCCAGTTCGCCATCGTTGGTCAGCAAGAGCAAGCCTTCGGTATCGGCATCCAGCCGACCCACAGGGAAGACAGGGCAGGGTAAACCCTTGAGCAGTTCCATCACCGTGCGCGGTGCATGCGGGTCTTTGCGCGTGGTGACATAGCCTGGGGGCTTGTTCAGCATAATATAGAGGGGCGCGGGTGGCGCCTGGAGCGGCTTGCCGTTCAGGGTGATGGTATCCCGTTCGGGGTCGATGCACATGCCCAGCGCGGCAGGCTGACCGTTCACCTGCACGCGCCCTTGACGAATCAGCTCCTCACAGGCACGGCGCGAGCCAACCCCACACCGTGCCAACCACTTCTGCAAGCGGATAAGAGCCATTTAAAAAGCGACTGGCTCCTGGGGCAGGATTCGAACCTGCAACCTGGTGGTTAACAGCCACCCGCTCTACCGTTGAGCTACCCAGGAACCTGTTCCTATTATACCACATCGGCTTATCCTTTGTCAAGGGGGGTGGGAGGCAGTTGGGTATCCTCTGCTCTTGGACGATGGGCTGGGTCGTTGTGCAGTTTCTCCTCTTTGCACTGGTGGGTGCGGTGCTGGTGTGGACGCCTTCTGCCAATTGGGGTAGCTGGCGCTGGCTCGGGGTGCCGCTCCTCATGCTGGCGGGGTTGCTCTTGATGCCCTCTTTGCTCGCGCACGGGCGCAAGCTCACGCCCCTCCCTGAACCGAACCCCGAGCTTGGCTTGCTTCAAACGGGCATTTATGCCCATATTCGCCATCCGATGTATGCGGGGCTGATCGTGCTTGTGTTCGGGCTGGCGTTGGTGTGGCAAAAGCCGTGGGGGCTGGTGGGCGGGGTCGCCTTGACTGTGTTTTTCAACCTCAAGGCGCGAGAAGAGGAGCGCCACCTACGGCAACGCTATCCTGAGTATGCCGAATATCAAGGGCGCACAGGGCGTTTTTTACCGCGAATGTTCCGCCCCAGAACAAAATAAGAAGGGCTTCCGTTACCTGTCCTTCCCACCCACAGGCGCTGCCGTTTTGACCTCGGTTTTGGGAGCGTCGTAGCGGCGCGGGCGCGGCTTAATCAGGTGCGTATCGACTGGCTCGTACTCGATGATGGGTCCCTCGGGTGTCCACCGCGCCAATGTGGTCTTGAGGAAGCGCTCATCGTCGCGCTGGGGGAATTCAGGCTTGTAGTGCGCCCCGCGGCTCTCGTCGCGTGCGAGCGCGGACGCCGTGATGCAAATCGCCAGCTCCAACTGGTGCTGGAGCGTGCGCACGAACGGGATGACCTGGTTCGTCCAGCCCAGATGGTCGCTGATGTTCGCCCGCTTGACCCGCTCGCGTAGATCCTTGAGCCGTTCGAGAGTCTGCTGGAGGCGCGCGTTCTCGCGCACCACCGTCACATTCTCATCCATCAGGGCGCGCATCTCATCGGCGAGCTTGTAGGGGTTCTCGGAGCCGTCGCGCGCGCCGATTTCACGGAACTGCTCCTCGTGGCGCTGTTGCTCTAATTCAAACAGGCGCGCGGGCATATCGAAAGCGGAGGTCTCCAGGCTCTTGATATACTCCACAATCGCGGGACCGGCGACCTCGCCACCGAAGAGGCAGCTCAGAAGCGAGTTCGCGCCCAGTCGGTTCGCCCCGTGATACTGATAGTCCACTTCGCCCACCGCATACAGCCCGGGGATATTGGTCATCTGGTTGCGCGGGTGGACGGGTTCCATCAGCCCGTCGCCATTTGTCGCGTAGTCGACCCATAGTCCGCCCATCGAGTAGTGCTGGGCGGGGTAGACGCGCATCGGCACCTCGCGTGGGTCTTCACCCATGAACTTCAGGTAGATTTCGAGGATGCCCCACAGCTTGCGTTCGACCTGTTCGCGCGGTAGGTGCGTGATGTCCAGATAGACCTGATTCTTGCCTTGGATACCGCGCCGCTGGTTCACGCATATATCGAAAATTTCACGCGAGGCGATATCGCGTGGCACGAGGTTGCCGTAGGCGGGGTACTTCTCCTCGAGGAAGTACCAGCGGTCGCTTTCGGGGATGTCGCGCGGGTGGCGTTTGTCGTAGGGGTCTTTGGGCACCCAGACACGCCCGCCCTCACCGCGCACACCCTCCGAGATCAGTCGGCACTTGTCCTCGCCCGGAATGGCGGTCGGGTGAATCTGAATGAACTCGCCGTTGGCATAGTAGGCACCTTGCTGGTAGCAGATGCTGGCGGCGCTACCCGTGCAGATGATGGAGTTGGTCGTGTTCTTGAACAGCATGCCCGGTCCGCCGGTGGCAATCACCACCGCTTCCTCGCGGAAGGCGCGAATCTCCATCGTGTGCAGGTTCTGGGCGACCAGCCCGCGGCAGATGCCTGTGTCGTCCAGCACCAGTCCGATGAACTCCCAGCCCTCATATTTGGTCACGCGCCCTTCCACCTCCCAGCGGCGCACCTGCTCGTCCAGCGCGTAGAGCAGTTGCTGTCCTGTGGTGGAGCCGGCGAACGCCGTGCGGTGATGGCGCGTGCCACCGAACCGCCGGAAGTCCAGCAAGCCTTCGGGCGTGCGGTTGAACGGCACACCCATGCGGTCGAGCAGGTAGATGAGCGCGGGCGCGCGTTCGCACATGCGCAACACGGGCGGCTGATTCGCCAGAAAGTCGCCTCCGTAGATGGAGTCGTCGAAGTGAATCCAGGGCGAGTCGCCCTCGCCTTTGGTGTTCACCGCGCCGTTGATCCCACCTTGCGCACATACCGAGTGCGAGCGCTTCACAGGAACCAGCGAGAACAAATCCACATGCACGCCTGCCTCGGCTAACTTAATCACGGTCATCAGACCGCCTAAACCACCGCCAACAACAGCAACCTGACGCTTTGCCATCTTATTGACCTCCTTCCGTGTGGAGGGGCGAGGGAATGGGTTCGTGCATGAAGAAGCCCGCTAAGGCAGTCAGCCCCAGCGCAGAGAGCAGAACGAAACCCACCATGCACCAGCGATGGAGCGTGCGCTGTGCCCGCTCGCCCACCGTGAAGCCCCAGCGGATGCAAAAGTTCCAGACGCCGTTGAACAGGTGATAGGAACTGGCAATTACACCCAGCGCATACACGACCACCAGCCACGGGTTCTGGAACTGCGCCTGCATCCCCGCGTAGTAGATGTCCGTGCCGTACAGCTTGTGACTAATCGAAGTGGAGTAGACATGGTACAGTAGGAAGAAGAAGATATAGACCCCGCTGACCCGCTGGAGCGTGTAGGCAAGGTTCTCGCTGAAGCGATAGCGGTAGATGTTCGCCTTGCCATGATAGGTAATCACGAAGCCGTACAGCGCGTGAAACAGCAAGGGCAGAATCACCAGAAGTAGCTCCATCGCGTACAGCACCGGCTTGGGCAGAATCACATTGAAAAAGTAGACAATCGCATTAAAATATTTGGGTCCCATCGCGGCGAAAGAGTTGAAGAACAGGTGCTGGACGAGATAGTAGCCGACGGGGAAGATGCCCGTCAGCGAGTGGAGTTTGTGCAGGGTGTAGTTATCGCCTTTGAAGCCCTCGCGCCAGTTCGCCTTCGGTGCCGTTTGCACGCCCATCGCTTGTCCTCCAAATTTGGGATTATACCCAATCGGGGTAAAATGGTGGTGATGGCGCTCAACCCGGCTCGGCTGAAGGCGAGATTGGACGCAATCTGTGAGCGGTTTCACGGTGTGATGGGCTACAGCCTCTACCATACCCGCCACCAGCACCGTCTGAACCGCTTGGGCGACGAGATTTTTCCGACCGCCAGCACGATAAAAACCGCCGTCATGGCGAAGGCGTTCGAGGAGATCGACGCGGGACGCCTGAGCTACAGCGAATCGCTCCCCATCACGCCCGACGACATTCGCGACGGCGCAGGACTGCTCCAGTTCTATCGCGAGAAGCAGTCTGTGCCCGTCAAGATGCTCCTGCATCTGATGATTACGGTGAGCGATAACACCGCCACAGTGATCCTAACGCGGCGGCTGGGCACGGTCGAGGTAAACCGCTATCTACAGCGACTGGGTCTAAAGCACACCCGCCTGCTGATGTTGCACCCGCCCGATGATATGGAGCTGAAGGCACTGCGCGACCGCTGGGGCATGGGCATGTGCACACCGAACGAGATGGTCGAGCTACTCGATGCGATTCGCACGGGCAGAGCGGGCACGCCCGCCGCCTGTGACCGCATGCTACGCATCCTGTCGCACCAGTTCTATGACGATTTGATTGGCAGTAGCGTGCCCCCATGGGTGGTTGCTGTCACCAAATCGGGCGCGATCGAGCGCTCCCGCTCGGACACAGGGATTGTGTTCAGCCCGTCAGGCGCGTATATCTTGGCGGTGTATACCAAAGAGGCGGAAGATACGCGCTGGTCACCCGATAACGAGGGCGAGGTGGCGATTCGCGAGGTGGCACGCGAAGTGTGGCGGTTCTATCACCCGCGCGAGAAATGGCAACCGCCCGCTGGGATGGAGCGCTACATGCCCGATTAGAGGAGACCACCATGCGCTACGACCTTAATGGCTCCACAGAAGGCACGACAACCGAAGGCGTCGGCTCAGTTGGCGGGGAGGGAAGCGGTGCGACCACCCGCGCGGAATCGTTTCTGCAAAAGCCCACCGCTGAGCAGATACGCGCCTGGCTGGGACTGGAGCCCCAGCGCATCGTGCGTGCCTCCATCCCGCTGATTGCGGTTGGAATTTTCGCCTTGCTGTTCGTGATGAACTTCCGCGTGGTGGTCGTGGAGGGGCATTCGATGGAGCCGACCTATCACTATGGTCAGCGCCGATCTGTTACATCGGCATACTGGCTGTTCGGTCCGATTCGCAAGGGCGATGTGGTGGTGATTGAGCTGCCCGGTAGGGCGTACCTAATCAAACGGGTGGTGGCGCTGGGCGGTGAGGAGGTGCCGCGCCGATACTGGGGACCCTCTATCTTTTCGATGGGCACGCGCGTGCCGCCGGGCAAAGTGTATGTGGTGGGCGATAATCTGGAGCGCTCGGAGGACAGCCGTCAGTTGGGGGCATTTCCCATCGTGTGGGTGCAGGGCAAGGTGGTGGGCGGGTATCGGGAGGTGCGGTGAGTCGCTGGGACAATCTGCGTGCGGAATGGGCAGGTCGGCAGATGCGATTCGTGCCCGCCGAGAGGCATCTCGGTGGTCAGACGGGTCGGACAGCACGGACGGTTCGGGCAGAAGCGCGCTATGTGGTCGTGCTGATTACTGATGGCGCGCGCCCGCCTCGCTTTCTGCTGGCAGAGATTGCTGGACGGGGCTACTGTGTGCCCAGTGGGCGCATCGAGGCGGGCGAATTGCCTGAAGAGGCGGCACGGCGCGAGGCATACGAGGAGGCAGGCGCGATTGTGGGCAGGCTCGAACGGCTCGGCTACTATCGGCTCCAGCCATGCTCGCCAAACGAACCCGACGAGTGCATCGCGCCCGTGTTTCTGACCCAGCTGGAGCGGCTGGAACCTCTGCCCGACGGCTCGGAATCGCGGGGCGTGCGCTGGGCAACCCTCGACGAACTGCCCGCGCTCTATTATCAATGGTCGCCTCTGTTAGAAGCGGTGTTCCGCTATGCGTGTGAGCGAAACAGGGAAACGGGTTCGGAACGGCAGGATTAGGCTCGGTGTGCGCCTGCCGCGCTGGCTGGCGTTGGCGGTCGGCTCGCAGGCGTGCGCACTCGCGCTCGCGCCGTGGCTAATGGGGAGCCTCTATGTCGGACCGCGCCCCGTCGCGCCCGATAATGTGCTGAGCGGGCTGTTCTGGACGGGCGATTTCCCGCTGATGGGCGCGTTGCTCGTGGGCGTCGCCATCTTGGTCGGACTGCTTCTGTGTGGCTGGCATGTGGCGATGTGGCGACTGCCCATCGGACGGGTCGCTTTACCGTTCGCCCTTCTGCTGTTCTGGATGGCGCTGTCCGCCGTTGTGAACGGCTCTGGCTGGTATGGCTTGCGACGCCTAACCGAATGGAGCCTCGCCTTCGTCCTTCTGCTGGTCATTGTTGCAATTGTGCGACGCTCTGCAAGTGCCCACACAATCATTATCGCGCTGATTGCCACCGCGACGCTCATCAGCCTGCGTGCCTGCACCGAGTATGCCCTCAATCGGTTGATGGGCATATCGAACTGGCGCGTGTTCGCAAGCTTTTTCAATCCGAACTTGCTGGCGGGCTATTTGGCGATGACCGCGCCCTTCACGCTGGGGGTACTGCTTGCTGTGGGTCGGACAGGTCGGACGGTTCGAACAGGTCAGAGGGGTCCGACAGATCCAACCGTTTGGACAGCCCTGCTGACGGTCGCGTTGTGGCTTCAGCTCAGCGCGTTGGTGCTGACCGGCTCGAGGCTGGGCGTGCTGACGGCTCTGGGCGGGATTCTGGTCTTCCTTGCGCTTGCGCTCTGGTGGAAGGTGCTCACGCGCGATTTGCTGTTGCGCCTTGCGTTGGTGGGCGTTCTGCTGTTGGGCGTGGTGTGGCTGAGCCTGCCGACCGCCCAACGCCTGACCCCACAGGCAGCATCTCAGGATGTGCACTCTGGCTCGTTCCGCTTAGAAACTTGGAAGGGCGTGATACGCATGGTTCTTGCAAATCCCGTGATGGGCGTGGGCACAGGCGCGTTCGAGTGGCGCTATCCGCGCTACGCGGAGGTCGGCTTCACGCGCCTGGCGCACAACAGTTACCTCGATTTGGCGAGCGAGGCGGGCATCCCTGCGTTGCTCCTTTTGCTGGCGTTGGGCATCGGGTGGCTGACCCGTGCCCTCCAGCCCGAACTGCCACCACCCGCCCAGAGCGAAGCCAAGTCCTCCTATTCGCCTCCAACTCCGCGCCCCTCGCTCTTCGACTGGCGTCCCATTCGGCTGGGCATCGTGGCGGGCGTGGCGGCAGGTGCTACGCACAATTTTGTCGATTCGGACCTCGCCTGCGCAGCTAATCTGCTCACGCTGACAGGGCTGCTCGCGCTGGGGCTGGCGTTGGCGATCGATGGGGTCTACACAATCCCGCTCGGTGTGATTGAGCGTCGTGGCACCGTGCTGGTGCTGTCCGCAGCGCTCGGATTGAGCCTTGCCAGTGCGGGACTGGGCGAACTGCACGCTCATGTGGCGCGCTACGAGATGCTGGTGGGACATATTCCACAGGCGATCGAACGGCTAAGCAGAGCGCGTTCGCTGGATGCGACCAACCCCGACTACCTCATGGATGCGGGCGAACTGTACTACGCGCAAGGCAGGCGCGACACCGCTTTCACCCTGATGGAGCGCGCTGTCCAGCTCAAGCCGTCGCCCCAATTCTGGTATCGGCTGGGACTCTACTACGCGCTCGAAGGGAAACGCGACCAGGCACGCGCCGCGTTCGAACAGGTACTCCAGATCGACCCGAACAGCCTGCCCGCCCTGCTCAAACTGGCGCGACTGGAAACGCCCGACCCCTCTATGCCCATGCTGACGCCCAAAGCGCGAGCATACTATGAGCGTGTCCTCCAGCTGGAACGCAGTCCCTACGGACAGGTGCGTGCCGTGCCGGAGATGGTGGAGACGGCTTACGGCTTTGCGCATCTCGCACTGGCACGCCACTATGAGGAGTCAGGCGACCCCACGCGCGCTCGGACGGAATATGAATCGGCACTTCGCGTGTTCCGTGCCTATCGCGAGCGCACCTTGCCCTTCAATCGGATGGGCAAGGAGGTGGGATTGTACAACCCGGAGCGCGAGCAGACGATTCTGGAGGCGCACCGCCGGACCTTAGAAGGACTCATCCGCCTACTGGAACAGCAGGGCGAACCGACCCAAGCCCTGCGTGAGGAATATGCCCGACTCACCGAGTTTTAGCGGGGTATACTCTAACGCCGTAGGGAGAGAAGGGACGGGGTAAATCCCCACTCACCCCTGCCCTTCCTCTCCCACGGGGAGAGGAAGGGAGCCAGCCCCCCCTCTCCCTCTGGGAGAGGGGCAGGGGTGAGGGCTTCACTGGGAGAGGGGTCGGGGGTGAGGGCTGAAAAGGGACAAGGGGTAGGGCTTCAACCCATGCGGATACTGGAAATCGTTTCGGGCAGGGATGCGTGTGGGGCAACAATCCATACGCTCCAGATAGCGAAGGCACTTCACCAACGCGGGCACGACCTCTATCTGCTGGGGCGACCGAGCGCGTGGGTAGTCCAACAGGCACAGGCGTTCGGAATCCCCACCCTCGAATCGGACATGCGTCGCCTACCCCTGCACGATTTGCGTGCCACCGCCCGATTCTGCCACGAGAAGGGCATCGAAGTGGTGCTGGCGCATATGTCACGAGCGAACAATTTTGCCGTGTGGCTGAGCCGTTTAACGGGCATCCCTGCGGTTCTGCGTGCCCATGCGCATACCCTCCACTTCCACTGGCGCATGGCAGACCACATTCTTGCCGTCTCGGAAGAGACACGACGCTATCACATGCGCTACAATCGCGTCCCGCCCCACAAAATCAGCACCGTGCACGGCTTCATCGAGCCAGAGCGACTCACAATAGCGGACAAAAACGCGCGTCAGCAGGTGCGCATGGAACTGGGGCTGGAGCCTTCCGCGTTCGTGGTGGGGGTGGTGGGCAACATCATTCCACGCAAGGGTCAGCTCTATCTGGTGCGTGCGCTATCACAAGTGGTGCGCGAGGCGCCACAAGTGCGATTGCTTCTGATTGGGCAGGTTCATCCGCCGCGCTACGGTAGACTGATTGAGCGCGAGATTGCCCGATTGGGGCTGGAACCCTATGTGCGCTGGCTGGGCGTGCGCAGGGATGTGCCGCGCCTCCTGCAGGCGATGGATTTGTATGCCCTGCCGACACTCAATGATATGCTGCCGATGGCACTGCTGGAGGCGATGTGGATAGGTCTGCCCGTGCTGTCTACGACGGTGGGCGGTATTCCTGAGGTGGTGCGCGACGGCATCGAAGGCTGGCTGGTGCCGCCCTGCGCCCCCGATGCCCTTGCACGCGCCCTGCTGGAGGCGATTGAGAAGCCCGACGAGCGGTTCCGCCGCGCCCAAAACGCCCACCAACGCATCGTCGAGCAGTTCACCGCAGACCAGAAAGTCCCTGAAATCGAGGCGATTCTGGCGAGACATTTAAAGGGTGTTGCCGTCTCATAGAGGCAGGGGATGGCGCGCAACTGCCGAATCGTTTCGGGTACAATTCCTGTACCCTGCAGGAGATTGGGCGCAAGGCGCGAATGGAAGCAGGAATTCTATGGTGCAGAAGGAATCGGGTACACCCGAGACAACGGCAGGAATCGCATCATGCCAGATGAATTGACAGGAGCTAACCGATGGCGAAACAACCGAGCACGGCAGTCGGGATCGATATCGGCACGCGCTTTATCAAGGTGGCGGAGGTGCGGGTGGGCAAGCCACCTGTGCTGACCAATGTGGGCATCGCGCCCACCCCTGAAGGCGCGGTCGACGCAGGTGGCGTGATCGACAAGGGCGCGGTCGCCGCGACCATCAAGCGTCTGCTTGCCGACACAGGCATCGGCACCAAGCAGGCGGTGTTCGCGCTCGCAGGACAGAACGCGGTCGTCGTGCGCATCCTCGAAGTGCCGCGCATGAACCCCGTCGAACTGCGCAGCCATATGGACTGGGAGATTCAGCGCAACATCCCCTTCGCGGACACGCGCGTGCAGTCCGCCTACGAAATCATTCATCGCCCAGGCGAAGACCCGTCCGACCCGAACATGGAGGTGGTGCTGGCGGTTGCCCAGCAAGACGCGGTGGACGGGCTGGTCGAAATTGCCGACAAGGTGGGGCTGGAGCCGTACGCCATCGATGTGGAGCCGCTTGCGCTGGGACGCAGTCTGATTCTCAGCCAGCCTGATATGCAGCAGGGCGCGGTGGTGGTGATTAATCTGGGCGCGAGCGCGACCTCCATCGATATTTATGATCGCGGACTGCTGAGCTTCCCGCGGGTGCTGCCCACGGGGGGCGAGATGATGACCCGTGCGGTGGCGGATCGGCTGATGTTGCCCGAAGCGGAGGCGGAGCAGCTGAAGGTGCAGCTGGCGGAGGTGCTGATGGACCAGGTGCCGTTTGGCACGCCGTTCGGTGCGCCCGGCGGCTTCTACACGCCCACCCTGGGCGGCACCTCGCCCACCATTCCCCCCGGCATGCCCTTCGCAGGCGGCGAACCCTCGCCAATCCCGGGGCTGAGCACGCCCGAAGGCGAGGCAGAGACGCCACCTGAAACGCCACCCGAGACCCCACCCTCGCCCTTCGAAACGCCCACCGCGCCTGAACCCGTATTGCCCGCGGCGCAACCTGCAACCGATGCACGCAAAACCCAAGTGTTTCAAGCCATCTACCCACTGCTGGAGGAGCTGGTGAGCGAAATCCGTCGCTCGGTCGAATATTTCCGTAGCCGCCACTCGAATGTGGAAATCGGACATATTCTCTTGTGCGGCGGTGGCGCGGTCATTCCGAACCTCGATCAGTTTATTGCCACCTCGATTGGCATCCCAACCACGGTGGCAAACCCACTGCGCGGCGTGCAACTGAATGTGAAGCGGCATGGACCCGAATATGTCGCTGCGCATGCGCATCTGCTCGCCGTCGCGATTGGGATGGGCCTGCATCCCTGCTTTTGAGGAGGCACACCGACGATGAAGCTGAACCTTGTTCCCGATTATGTACGCCAACGGAAACTAAACAAACAGATTGTGGCGCTACTCATAGCGCTTTTCGTGGTGGTGAACGCGGCGATGGTGTTCTGGATGCTCCAGACCCAAAGCCGTCTGGCGGAACTGCAGGATGAGAAAGCCATGCTGGAAGCGCAGGCGAGCCAAGTCGATCAATATGTTCAGCAGGCGCAGGGGCTGGTCAAAACGGCAGAGCTGACCCTGGCGAAGGCGGAGTTTGTGAAGATGGTTCAGCGCCATAACCTGCGCTATCCGGAGCTGTATGGTGAGGTGGCGCGGTACACCTCGCCGCGCGTGCGCTATTACCAGCTGCAGGTGGCGCAGGGCAATCAGCTCCAAATCACCGCCTTCACCAAAGGTCCCAAAGAGATTGGGCTATATCTGCAGACGATGTATGAATGCCCGCTGTTCAGCGCGGTGAGCCTGACCACGCAGACGCCGGGCTACGCGCCGGGCGGAACGACGGGGGCGGTGCCGGGCTTTGGCGGCGGCTTTGGGGGTGCGCCTCCAGGACCCACCATCGGTGGCTTAGCCGGCGCAGCAGGTGCGGGCGCACCGCCACCTCCCCCGCCGCCCTCCTTTGGCGGACTCGGTGGGGGCACAGGCGCCACGGGTCAAGCCACTTCGCCCGCTGGACTGATGCAGTTTCAGGTGGTCGCCGTGCTGAAGGAACCCGTCAACCCCGTTCAACCGCCTCCTCAGCTGGGTATCGGGGCAACAGGCGGAATCGGCGGTGGACCCGGACTGGCTCCCGGACTTGCACCGGGCGCGGCACCTCCAGCGGGCTTGGGTGGACGCGGAGGCGTCGGCATCTGAAGGAGCAACAGCCATGAAAGGTCTAACCCTCTTTGCGAAGGTGTCTATCGGGCTGGTCTCGACCATCGTGGTGGCGGCAGCCATCTTCCTGCTGGGCATCCGCCCCACCGCGCAGAACATCGCCTATCACGAGACCTATAACGAGAGCCTGCGGCAAAAGGTCGCCATGATCCCGCAGGCACAAGCGCTGGTAAGAGACGCCGAGCGCAAGGTGAAAGAGGCGCAAGCGGCGCTGAAGGTCATCCAGCAGAAGCGCATGCCCAAAAGCACTATTAATCTTGCCAATCGCCTGCAAGCATGGGTGCAGTGGCACGAGATGGTGCGCGAGATTGGCAAGAAGCTGGAGGCATGGCCCATCAAAACAGGGGTTCAACCCCTTTACACCGTGCAACTGCCCGGTCCGCCCACCGACCCGAACCAAATCCCGGAGTTGGCACTGGTGTTCCCAATTGGACAGGTGCAGGTACGCGCCTCCTCCTTTGAAGCCCTGCTCAACCATGTGCGCAAGTGGAACGAAGTGCCCAATCTGCTGGTGCTGGTCGATGGATTGGCGATTCAGGGCACCAGCCCGAACCTGATCGGAACCTACACCCTGACCATCTTCGTCTATCCTTTGGGACCTGCGGGAGCGCAGGTGCCTTCGGGCAGTGGGGGCGGTGCAGGCGGCGGGATGCCGGGTGGCATGGGCGGCGGATTCGTCGGTCCGCCACCAGCGGGCGGTGCGCCACCCGCTGGGTTCGGACCCGGCATCTGAACAGGGGGCAAGCATGGTACAATCTATTACAGGGAGTGGAGCCGTATGAAAAAAGAAACACAGATTGCGTTAGCGGTGGCGGTGGTGCTGTTGGTGGTGATTGCCATCGTGGCGGTCTTCATGCTAACGGGCGGCGGGGGTACGGATTCGACGGTGACCCCGTCACCTCCAGTGACCCAGCCGCCCAGCATAACGCCACCCACTGGTCCGACGAATGCACAGCCTCCAATGACCGCGATGGCACCGCCCCAGCCCCCAACCGCTCCCAAGCCGGCGGTTCGCCCGCGCAAGGATCCGTTCGCGCTATTGCCTGAAGAAGTGGAGGCGATGCAGGAAGATGCGTTTACCCGCGCGCCCTTCGCGCTGGTTGCCAGCCCGCCTCCCCCGCCCAAGGTGGAGATACCCGAACCGTATGAACCGCAGCCTCGGCGGCGCATCGCAGGTATCATTCTGGGGCAGACCGTCTCGGCGATTCTGGAGCAGGAGGGCGAGCTGCCTCAGATTGTCTATCCGGGCGACATGGTCGGCGAATTTCGCGTCGCGGCGATCACACCAGAAGGGGTCATTCTGAGGCGGTCGAAAGGGAATCCGCGCGAGGTGCGCGTGCCTCTTGAGCCTCCCAGCGTCGCCACAGCGGGTGGCGCGCCCGCCGGCAGAGGACCAGGCGCACCCGGAGCGCCCGGCATGCCCGGCGCCCCTGCCCCCGGCATGGGCGCACCCGCAGGCGGACGCGGCGGCGGACCACGGGGCGGCGGCGCTCCTGGTATCTGAGCGCATGAAACCAAACGGTTTCTGGAGCGTATAACTCTTTGGAGGTACGGAACGATGATACGGAAACGGATGTGGCTGATTGTAGCAGGACTACTGCTCAGCGGTGCTGTTGCGCTGGCGCAAGAGGGCGGACAGCCCGACCTGTCGCAAAAGCGCGTCACGGTCAAGTATGACCAGGCGGACATCCGCTATGTGCTGAAGCAGCTGTTCGAAAGCGTCGGCGCGAACTATTCGATCGACCCACAGGTGCAGGGCACGGTGACCGTCTCGCTGACCGATGTGCCCTTCGAAGTGGCGCTGAACACCATCTTGCGCCAGCTCGACCTGACCTACCGCATCGAGAGCGGTGTCTACTATGTCACCGTGCGCAAGCCCGAGGAGCCGACACCCTCCACTGCCCCAACGCCAACCGAAGAGGCAGGTACTCAGGTGAACCTACCTGAGAAAATCCAGCTGAATACTGCCAATCCGTACCTGGTCGCCGCGTTGTTGGGCGCAACCGTTGTGCCCTACAGCCAGTATGAGCTGTCCAGTGGCGGTTTTGGCGGTCTCGGTGGCTTTGGCGGCTTCGGTGGCTTCGGTGGCTTTGGCGGCTTCGGTGGCTTCCCCGGGGGTGGCTTTGGCGGTTTCGGCGGCTTCGGTGGATATGGCGGTTTCGGTGGCTTTGGCGGTTTCGGTGGCTTTGGCGGTGGCGGCTTTGGTGGCTTTGGCGGCTTCCCCGGAGGCGGTGGCTTCGGCGGCGGATTCGGACGCGGAGGTGGCGGCTTCGGGGGTGGCTTCGGACGCTGAGCGAACCGTTCCCTGCCAATCGCTTTGCAGGGGGCTGAGTCTCCCCTCAGCCCCTTGTTGTATCAGCCGTGGAGGAGGACAGGCACAATGAGAAAAGAGGTGCGACGGATCGTAGTCACAAATGTCGTGGCAGGCTTGCTCACCTTGCTTGCCTGGGGCACAGACCAGCTGGTCAGCGTGAATCTGATGGACGCGGACCTCATCCCTGCAGTGCGTGCAATTGCCCAACAAGCGAATGTGGAGGTGGTATTTGAGCCAACCGATAAACCTTACCAAAAAATCAGCTTTCTGAAGCTGGAGCGCAAGCCGTTTGAGCAGGTGCTGGGCTACATCTGTCAGTCGGCAGGCGCAACCTACCGCAAGGAGGCAAATGGGGTCTATGTGATTGGTCCGAAACGCCCACAGCCCGAAAAGCAGCCCGCGGTTGCCCCGACACCAGTGGCGGAGGCGCCCAAACCCCAGATTATCACCGAGCGAATCCCTCTGCGCTACAGCCGCCCATCGGACATTGTGCGCCTCATCTACACCGAGATGATGACCGATGACCCCTTTGCAGAGCTGCGCGACTTTTTTAACCGCACCCTGCAGAACAGCGCGCCCGGCATGCGAACGACCATACCTCCTGCTGTGCCTTTGAAGGTCGATGGCACACCGGCATTGCCTTTCAATGCCACTCTGCCGACAAATCCAGCAACATCCGCCCAGCCGTCTCCAACCACAGGGGAGGAACAGTTTGTCGGCGGGCGCGGCGGACGCGGGTTCGGTCAACCCGGCGGCTTTGGTCAGCCGGGCGCGCCAGGGGGCTTTGGTCAGCCGGGTGGTCCAGGCGGCTTTGGACAACCCGGAGGACCAGGTGGCTTGGGTCAGCCAGGTGGAGGCATCAGCATTTTCCAGCCTGAAGGGTTGCAAGGCATCTTTGCCAACGATGCCGACAACTCGCTGATTGTGCAGGGCACGCCCGAAGCCGTCGAGTATATCCGGCGCATCCTGCGTTTCATCGACATCGCGCCGAAGCAGGTGCTCATCCGCGCTGAGTTCATCACCGTCTCGCGCAACGATGCCGAAAAGTTCGGCATCGACTGGAACCTGGCGCGTGTTAACCTAACAGCAGGCGCAAGTGGTATGGCGGATCGCACGGCACCCGTCTTTGTCAACTATGCCACTGGCAACCTCGCGGCGAATCTCCGTGCGCTGTTGAGCCAAGGGCGCGGGCGCGTCGTGAATGCGCCTATCGTCACCACGATGAACAATAGCCCGGCGACCGTCGTGTTCTCAACGACGGACTACATCGAGCAGCAGTTCGTGATTTTCGACCAGAACGGGCGTCCCACCACCTTTACGCAACCTATTCCCATCCCTGTGCCCACTCAGCTGACCGTCACACCGCGCGTGAACGCCGACGGCACCATCACTCTAACGCTCTTCCCACAGATATCGACCGTTGGGCGCGTGCAGGTGGGCACGAACCTGCTTCCGCGATTCGATACCCAATTCGTGTTCACCGTGCGCCGCATCAAAAATGGGGAGACGATGGTGATTGGCGGACTGGTCAGCCGAACTGACAATAGCACGACCCTGAAAGTGCCTATCTTGGGCGATTTGCCGATTATCGGGCAGTTCTTCCGCAGCAAGGATCGGGCAATTGTGGAGAATGAACTGCTCATCTTCGTCACGGCAACCGTGATTGAAGAGGATTCACCTTCTGGCGGGCTGACGCCCTAAGAGGCAAAGTAGCTTGGGCATCTTGCCCATCAGGCGTAGCACGGGCGTCTCGCCCGTGCAACAAAGTAGCTTGGGCATCCTGCCCATTTAGCCTGCTTCGCTTCAGCAGGGGTTTACGCAGCCCCTGCTGAATTTTATGGGGCGATGCGCTTCCTCTTTCTGACGGGCAATATGGGCGCGGGCAAAAGCACGATTGGGCGTGCCCTCGCCCAACAGTTGGGCTGTCCCTTCTATGATCTGGACGCCTTGATTGAGGCGGAGGCGGGCGTGCCCATCGCCCAGATATTCGCCCAGCACAGCGAGCCGCACTTCCGCCAGATGGAACGCAGGCAACTGCGTCGACTTGCAAAACAGCCCGCAGGCATCGTGGCGACAGGGGGCGGAATCGTGCTGGAACCTCAGAACCGCGCATGGATGCGCCAGCACGGCTGGGTGGTCTATCTGCATGCCCGTCCCGAAACACTGGTGGAACGCATCGGCGACGATAAGACACGCCCGTTGCTCCAGACCGCCGACACGCCCCTGCACGCGCTCCAGCGTATCGCCCACCAGCGCGAACCGCTCTATCGCGAAGCCGACTGGGTGATAGAGACCGACGCGCTGACCCCTGAGCAGGTGGTGGAGCAACTCCAGTGCTTGATGTCGCCCACGCCCGAGTCGCCCCTGCGCCTGACCGCACCCCGCAGCGAGATTCTCCTCGCGCCCGGCATTCGTCATCATGCAGTGCCTCATCTGCTGGAACGCCTTGTGCCCAGCCGCGCCTTCGTGTTGACTCATCCGGTGCTGAGAACGGCAGGCGAAGCGCTTGAGCAGGCGTTGCAGGCACATGGCGTGCCCACCGAGTTGCTCATGCTCCCCGCAGGCGAGCGGTTTAAGACCCTGCGCGTGGCAGTGCGCCTCTATCGGGCACTCCTCAAGGCGCAGATGGATCGGCGCAGTGTGCTCATCGTGCTGGGCGGTGGCGTGCTGGGCGATCTGGGCGGCTTCGTCGCCGCAACCTATATGCGCGGAATTCCCTTCGTGCAGATGCCCACCACCCTGCTGGCGCAGGTGGATGCCAGCATCGGTGGCAAGGTCGCCATCGACTTGCCCGAAGGCAAGAATCTGGTCGGCGCGTTCCATCAGCCTCTGCTGGTGCTAACCGACCCTGAACTGCTGACCTCGTTGCCCACGCGCCAAATGCGTAGCGGGCTGGCAGAGATGTTCAAGTATGGGGCTGTGCTGGATCGGGGGCTGTGGCGACGCCTGCAAACGCTTATCGCCCAGCGGGTCGTCAGCCGACGGCGCATTCGCAAAGACCCCGCCGAATGGTTCCTGCCGATTGCTCGCTGTGTCAAGATAAAAGCGCGGATTGTGACGCAAGATGAACGCGATGAGACGGGTCAGCGTGCGCTGCTCAACTTCGGACATACCGTCGGGCACGCGATCGAATCAGCGCTGGGCTATCGTCAGTGGCTGCACGGCGAGGCGGTCTCTGCAGGGATGTGCACAGAGGCGATATTGGGCGCACTACTTGGCATCACGCCTGCCGAAGTGGTGGACGAACTGCATCAGACCCTTCAGGCGGTGGGCTTGCCCACACGCTTACCGCCCCTGCCCGCCGAGCAACTGCTGAAGGCGATAAGGCACGACAAAAAACGGGTAGGCGCACGCCTGCAGGTGGTCCTGCTGAGCGCGCTGGGAGAAGCGCAGCTCGTGCACGATGTGCCCCTCTCTGCGATGCAGGAGGCACTCAAGCGATGCGGAGCGCAATAGCCGTCGGCTGGCTCATCGTGGCGGTGCTGGGTGGACTCTGCGGAAGCTGGTGGAACCTGGGTCCCGATGACCCACTCGCACGGCTTGGGATGACGCTCTATGCCCTCCTGCTTACCGTGAGCCTAATTTCCGCAGTACTGGCATATTTGAAGGAGACGAAACCATGAGGGTCGTTCAGACAAGTCGGACGGTTCGAGCAGGGATGTTCCTCCTCTGCCTGCGTATCGCCTGCGCCCAGACTTTGGACGCGCCCCTCGCCCCTGCTTTCCCCTCGCGCTTCACGGCTGCCGTTCGTCGGGAGGGCTATGTGGAGTATCGGCTGGAGTTCCCCAGCGCGTTCGTCAGTCCGTATCCAGCGAACAACACGGTGCATGCCCGATGGCTCCTGCCACTTGGTACCCCCTCCCGGCAGGTTCCCCCCACCAGCGGGGGGAACCTGCAGACGCCTTATGCAGAACGCCTGCCCGTCGTGATTCTGTTGCATAGTCTGGGCATTCGTCAGCCGGAGCTGGAACTGGCGCTGGCACGCGAGCTGGTTCGGCATCGAATGGCGGTGCTGTTGCTGACCCTGCCGTATCATATGGAGCGCACGCCGCCCGGCTACGACAGTGGCGACCTCATCTTGGAGGGCGATGTGCCCCTCTTGCGGGGCGCGCTGATTCAGGCGGTGTGGGATGTGCGGCGCGCGGTGGACTGGCTTACGCGCCAGCCTGAGGTGGACAGCAGGCGCATCGCGTTGGTGGGTATCAGTCTGGGCGCAATCATGGGCGCGACTGCGCTCGGCGTGGAACCGCGCCTGCACAGTGCGGTGCTGATTCTGGGTGGGGTCGATTTGGCACATATCCTGTGGCACTCCATTTTAGCCATCCGCACGCGCATGCGCCTGCGTGAGCAGGGCTATACCCTCCAACGCCTGCGCGAGGCGATTGCCGATGTGGAACCCCTTCACCGACTGACGCCCGCGCTGGGCGAAAAAACTTTCATCATTGGGGCGCGCTTCGACATCGTGGTGCCGACAGAGGACACCGAGAAGCTCATCCGTGCGCTGGGCAATCCGCGCGTGTTCTGGCTGAACACGGGGCACTTCGGGGGCGCCCTGGTACAGCGTCCGCTCTTTCGGATGGTGCGCCGCTATCTCGTAGCGCGCTTTTCGGGGCAGTCGCCGCCGGTGGAAGCCAGCCCGCTGGTGCCGACGGTGCGCATCGGCGCGATTTATAGCTATGAGCGTGATTTCCGCCTAACGGTCGGGGTCGACCTGTGGCGTTCAGATGCACGGGGCACGCTGTTCGTCACGGGTCTACTCACGCCGCGGGGCAGTTCGCTGTTTGCGGGCGTGCGCCTGCGACTGGGCTTCTCGGCAGGGGTCGAAATCACTGCCCGCCGCACCACCGGCGCCCTCTTCTGGCATTTCGTGCTGTGAGAGCGCACGACGCCACTTCTCACACAGCTCCAGCGCGGCACGCGCCGAACGCCACAACGATTGCTCATAGCGCAAGCGCTCCGCGGGCGATAGATTCGGCTCCGATTCAAAGAGTTCGGGCGCGGGCGTCTCCATGTAGGCACGTATGCGCTGAAGAAAGGCGTCATAGAGCTGCATGAGTGACGGCTCCACCGCGTCTGGACCGCCTTCCAGCCCGATGAGCTGCGCCAGCGTCTGCAGGCAGAATTGGCAGGCGGACTCGCGCGCAGCAAGCCAGAGGTGCGGGGGCAGACGGCGTGTCCGCCCTGCTTTGCTTCGCTGATAGCGTGCCAACTGGACAAAGGCGTTCGCTGCCACCTGCACGGGCGCGCTCAACAGCGGGAGCTGAAAGGCACGCGCAATCTCCTGCGCCATCCACTCATGCGAGAGGCGCGACGCCTTCACCCCGCTCGCCCGACGAGTTGATTGGCTCTTCTCGGTCATCCCATTCGATGGGGACGCCGGACGGGCAAGCAAGGCAACTGCTGAGAGACAGGCAATCAGAAGTTGCTGGCGAGTCGCTGGACCCGCTCGTCGTAGGGGCGCAGATGATGGCGCTGGGCAATCTCCTGCACCTGCTGGAGCCACTTCAGCGCCTCCTGCCGCTCGCCCACCGCCAGCAACGCCCGACACCACAGGATCGCATCTTCCACCTGAACGGTGGGATGCACCTCTTTGGAGACGCTCAGATGCTTAAGCGCTTCTTGCGGTTGACCCGCCTCCAGGAGCACGAAGGCGTGTGCCGACTGGGCGATGTGGTGCTCTACGGGCATCTCGGTTCGCAAGGCGACCTGCAGGGCGGACCGACTGATGGCAATCGCCTCGCTGTCCCGATGGGCGACGACGAGGCACTCGGCAATACTGCGCAGGAACCACGCCTCCATCTCCAGCCATTGGCGTGTGTGGGGGAGCCAGTCGCGCAGGATCTGGGCGCCCTCCAACGGCTTGACCACCTGCCCTGCACGGTCGCGCATCACCCCGCGCGCGATGGCTTGAATAATCCAGCTCATGTCACGCGCATGCGCCCGCTGGCGACGCACAACCTGCCACGCCGGATAGGCATGCCGTTCCGCCTCTTTAACGCGCAGCTGGTGCAACAGCCACTGGCAATGCATAATCAGCACGGTGCCGAGCCAAAACTCCCCATGCGGATTGCGCTGGGCAAGCCACCACGCCTGCGCCATCAGCGTGAGGAAACCTAAGTCCATCCCTTCCGATTCGCCATGCCACAAGCGATACCGCATCTCGTCTAATGACTGAGCGAAACGCTCTTCAAGAGGCGCATCAGGGGTTGGAACGACAAGGTGGAGCTTTCGGCTGGTAAGGATTGCCACCTCCTCAGTGGAGGCGTCCAGTGTGAAGCAGAGACGGTGCAGGAGTTCGTCGGAGGGGAGGCTTTCGGAATGTTCCCACGCGCGAACGGTGCGCTCGCTGGTCTGCAAGGCATGCGCCACATCGGCAACACTCCAGCCCTTGCGCCAGCGCATGGCGCGTATCACATCCCCAAGCAGGGGCGGACGGTCATAAGGCAGATGCTCCTCCCCAGAGGCTGACACCCACTCTAACGCTTTCACCGCGCGCCGCACATTCAGCAACAGCAACGCCTGACGCCTTTGTTCCTCCGACGCGCCCAACGCACGCAACACCGCCTCCAACTCGGGAATGGACGGGCGCGTTATCCCGCGCTCCCACCGATTAACGGTGGTACCTGCAACGCCTGCTTCGTGCGCCAGACGATTCTGCGACCAACCCTTCGCTTCACGCGCAAGCCGTATCCAATCACCAAGCGAACCCGATTGCATAGCGTCCTCCTCGCCGTCACACGACGGCAAGCACGGTCACCATGGGTCCAACACCCCTCTGACCTTATTATACCACGAAACCTCTGCAATTTCGATTCCGAAAAGTCGAAACGCGCACCCCCTGTGCTATACTGCTCATAGGCGAACAATTCGCCGAGGAGGCAAAACGATGATGAACCGAACGATGTTAGGGATCGTGCTTGCCACCATGCTGGCAAGCCTGGCGTACGCACAGCCGTTCACCTATCAGGGAATGCTCAAAGAGAGCGGCACCCCTGTGACCGGCACGCGCAGTATGACCTTCACACTCTACGACGCGCTCACTGGAGGCAACCAGATTGGTTCGCCTATCACCCGGGATGTCTCGGTTGAGAACGGCTTGTTCACTGTCGCGTTGGACTTTGGAAGTGTGTGGAACGGTGCCGACCGCTACTTGGAGATTGCGGTAGGTTCCACCGTGTTATCGCCCCGTGTGAAAATCAACCCGACACCTTACGCCTCGTATGCCCTGCGTCCGTGGCAGACCAGCGGGAGCACCATCTTTTATATGGACGGCAGAGTCGGGATTGGCACAAATAACCCCTTCGCCCCCCTCTCGTTAGGCGGTGGGAACGCGAACACGAAACTTGCACTCTGGCAGGGAACGAACGCTGGAGATCTGATGGGGTTTGGGATTGGTCCCGACCAGTTTCGGCTGCACCTGCACCATCCGGGCAATCGCTTCTCGTTTCTTGACGCACCGAACGGGAGCGAGATTTTCACCATTTTTGGCAACGGCAACCTCAAGCTTGCCGACGACCGCAGTATCTCTGGATTAGACCAGTTGGTGGGCTATAACGACCTGCGCCTGTATGGCGATGCGACAGGTGGTCCTGACCTGTATATTGCGCCCGACGGCAAAGTTGGGATTGGGACATCAACACCTGCGACAACACTCCATGTAAAAGGCTCTGCTGAAACGATGGCGCTTATCGAAAGTAGCCGTACCACAGGCACTTGGCTCCGCCTTCTGAACACCAGCACCGGCGGAGTCGGGTGGAACCTCATCTCGACGGGGAGTGGGAATAGTGAAGGGGCAGGCAAGTTGCTCTTTCACAACGGCTCTTTTCGTGTAGCGATTGATGGCAGTGGGAATGTCGGAATTGGTACGAGTAGCCCACAAGCACGCCTGCATGTGAATGGTTCCGCTTTTCTGACAGGAGGCGGAGGTCCCACAACCCTGCAAATCTTACCAGGGCAGTTGATGGGTGATGCAGGCGCCAACACTGCCACCCTGGATATTCCGGGCACTACTGGTAGACTGGGCGTATGGGACCATCTCGAAGTAGATGGACAGCTTGTCGTGCGCGGAGATCGCATCTATCTTGGCGGTGGCACTGATTGGGCGAACTGGAGACGCGTGGAGCTCCGTACAGAGCCTTTCTACGGTGGTTTACACGCTGGAGTGATAAAAACCTACGG
>FWWM01000954.1_pt1 | contig 92840 bp, 81 predicted proteins | sample 2228351 | NCBI WGS metagenome assembly FWWM01 (sample SAMEA103939774, study PRJEB20133) | metagenome | reverse complement strand
GGCCGACGAGGTGGCCGTGCTGGATCAGGGCGCGCTCATCGCCGACGGCCCGCCCGCCGCGGTGCAGGCCGACCCGCGGGTGATCGCAGCCTACCTCGGCGAGACCGAGACGGCCGACGTGGGGCCGGGCCCCGGAGAGGTCGTGCGTGCTCCTTGAGGTGCGCGACGTCACCGCGGGCTACGGCCGGCTGACGGTGCTGCGCATGAACGACGCCGGGGCGCTGGAGAGGCTTCTCGAGGACGAGGGGGAGAGGATCGCGTGCGTCATCCTCGAGCCCGTGGCGGTCAACATGGGCGTGCCGCCGGAGGACATTTTCGTAGAAGATCAATCGCACTCTACGCTCGCCAACATCAGCAACAGCGCGAGAATAATGGCCGCCAACGGCTGGCGGTCGGCGATTCTGGTATCGGACCCGTACCACATGTTCCGCGCGTGCCGCATCGCCGCCGACGAGGGGTTAGAAGCACGCCCTGCCCCTGTCGCCGACAGCCCGGGCTGGACGATCCCAAGGCTGCGCGTGTTCTACACCATCCGCGAGATCTTCGCCGTCATCGCATACGAAATGCTTCACGTGGGGAGATGGTTTGTTGAGTACATATGCTGACGCTCTGCGTTACCTGTACACTCTGCCCAGTTGGCAGTACTGGGTAACCGACCGCGAGGTTGTGCCCCCGAATTTGAACCGCTTCCGTACCCTGTTGCGCCGACTGGGGTCGCCGCAGCGCGCGTTCGCATCGGTCCACATCGCCGGAACCAAGGGCAAAGGCTCTGTCAGCGCGATGGTTGCCTCTATACTGACTCAGGCGGGCTATCGGACAGGCCTGTACACGTCGCCGCACCTGCACACCTTCCGCGAGCGCATCCAGGTGAACGGCGAGATGATCGCCGAGGAAGAGGTCGCCGAACTGGTGGACTGGATTCGCCCAACCTTGGCGCACACCCCAGGCACCACCTTTGAGGCCATTACGGCCATCGCCTTTGAGCACTTCCGGCGCCGAGGCGTGGAGGTGGCCGTGCTGGAGGTGGGGCTAGGCGGAAGGTTTGATGCCACCAACGTGATTCACCCCCTTGTTTCTATTATCACGTCCATCGGCATGGACCACATGAATGTGCTGGGCAATACTCTGGGGCAGATCGCGGGCGAGAAGGCGGGCATCATCAAGCGGGGCGTGCCCGTGGTGTTCGCGCCGCAGAAGGAGTCGGCGGCCAGCGTGCTGGCCGAGCGGGCGCGGCACAAGCGGGCGCGGCAGGTCTGGGTGGGCCGCGATTGGCAGTGGCAGGCGTTGAGCCACACCCATGACGGGCAGTGGTTTACAGTGTTCGCGCCGCGCCACCGGGCCGCGTGGTCGCAACCCCTGGAGGGCCTGTTCATCCCCCTCATCGGGCGGCATCAACTGGGCAACGCGGCCGCGGCCATCGCCGCCGTGGCCGAGTTGCGCACGAGGGGCTTCCCCGTATCCGAAGAGGCGCTGCGTCGCGGTCTGGCGGAGGTGCGCTGGCCGGCCCGGCTGGAGGTGATGCGGTCCGCGCCCTGGCTCGTTGTGGATTCGGCGCATACGGTTGAGTCTGTGGATGCGGCCTTGGAAGCTGTGCAGGAGACACTGGGCCGCCCGCCCGACGTGGTGATCTTCGGGGCATCCGCCGACAAGGACGTGGCGGGGATGCTGGAGCGGATACCCGCCACGACGCGGCTGGTGTTCGCCCGCGCCGCCCACGAGCGCGCGATGGATGTGGCGGCGCTGGGGGAGATCGCGCGTTCTCTGGGGCGCGGCTCGGCGGCCATCCCGACCTCGAGGCCATTCGCCGGCACCGCGGCCTCCCCCTGGACGGCGAGCCAGATCGCGACCGTCACTCCCAGCGAATGGTGCATGGGCTCTCCCCGACCCTCACGTGGTAACGTCCCTCCTTCACCGCCCGGAACACGACCTCACACGACCCGTTCGCCGTCGCATCCGCCCCGGCCGGCAGCCGAAGGAGCGTGGTCAGGCCCCCTTCCGGAGCGCCCGGGGCCCGCAGGACCACGGATTTCGGGCCGCGCGTGACCTCGAGCCGCGCCGCAGGCCAGGCCCGCACCAGGTCCGCGAACCGGGACGCGGTCATGGCCCGCAGGAACGGCCAGGCGTCGCGCACGCGCGCGAGGAAGCGGTCCATCTCGGCCAGGAGCCCCTCCAGGTCTCGGCCCCGGGACCGGGCGGGGTCGTAGATGTCGTCCGGGTGGATGAAGTGCGACAGGACCCCCGGCACGACGAGCGCGTCCAGCACCTCGGCCGCGTTGTCCGCGTCCAGGAAGTGTTCCGACGAGATGCGTGGGATGTCCACGAGCCCGGGCACGTCCGGGTCCGGACCGAACTCCTGGCCAAGGATCGAGACCTCGTCCAGGTACTGGGCCGCGACGGCCGTGATCTCCGGAAAGACCTGGTGTACCGCCTGTTTCCCGAGCGCGTGCACGAGGTTGTTCGGCGCCACGTAGGTCTTCGGGAACCACGTCGCACCGAACAGCCGCGCCATCTCCTGGCGGGCGAGCGCGAGGGCCTGGACCATGGCCTCGAGCCCCGGCCAGCCGGCCGACTGCTCGCACTTCGCCACGGTCAGGGACTGGTGGTTGTATCCGTGCAGGGCGATCTCGTGCCCCGCGGCCTGGATGGCGCGGGCCAGGTCGGTCGCGACCGCGACCGCCGAGACGGCGCTCTGGACCTCGCCCTTGTCCCCTTCCTTGTCTTCCTTCTCCACCTGGAACCCCGACGCGAACGGTGGCGCGACCCGGGCGTCGTAACTCAGCACGAATCCGAATGACGGTTTGACGTCATATCGTTCGAGGAGCGCGGAAACGCCTGGCCACCATTTCTTCGGGTAGAACTCGGCGTCCGTCATCCCGTAAAGGCGGTCCACCGGGGGGAGGGGCCGTCCCCACAGGGGCATGGGGCAGTCATCCACCCAGAAGACCAGGGCGTCCATCAGGGCCGCAGCCGCGGGCGCCGCGACTTCGAGGACCGACAGGAGGATGCGCCCGCGCGCGGACTTGTCCCCGACCTCGCCCCCGAGCCACAGGAGCACGCGACCGGACCCGTGCGGGCGGGCGATCACCGAGGGGACCTCCCGGCCCGACGAGGTCCTCGCGCGGCACAGGGCCCTCGTGTCCCGAGCAGTCTTGACCTCCGGGAGCGTCATGGCCCACTGTGCGCCGTACCGGAACTGGGTCCCGGCGGCCCCGGGGAGCCAGGTGGGGTCGCAGGTCACCTCCTCGACCGTCTCCTCGCGATCGCCCATCCGCGCGAGGCCGAGCAACGACCACAGGGCCGGATCGTCCAGGCGGGCCAGGGCCGCGAGGCCGCCGCCGGAACGGACGTAGTCGTCGAGCAGGCCGGCCAGGCGCCCGGCGTCGGGCAGCGAATCGGTGGCGAGGACCACCGAGGCGTACCGTTCGAGCCAGCGTGGCGGAGCCCGCGAAAGGTCCTCGACCGCGATGAAGTCGGCGTCCAGTTTCGCGTAGTGCACGACCCACGACGCCTGCGCGAACAGGTTGCGCCCCGTGGCCGTGTCCGACCGGACCGCGAACAGGTGACGCACGGGTCGTGTGGAGGTCGCTTCCGGGGAGACGCGACGCTCGACCTCCGCCACGAGGTCCCCCACCGCGCGGTCGTCCAGGGGGGGCGAGAAGGTGACCGCCCCGGCCGGGGCGAGCCCGGAATCGGGCAGCACGGCCCCGAAGCCCAGGAGGTCCGTCCGGTCAGGGGCGGCCCGCATCGGGACCGGCTCGAACCCCGCCCGGTGCAGCCGGGCGCCCAGCCGGACCACCCAGTCCGGCAGGTCGGTCGCCACGCCGCCGCACGCCCCGCAGACCACCGCGACGCGGGACGGCGGGGTCACGAAGCGCACGCCCGGCGCGACCACGGCCCGCCGGGTGCGCCAGTCCCCGTCCTTGCGCCCGTAGGCCTCGACACGGCCCACGAAGGGACCCGTGGCGAGGGCAAGCGCGACGAGCGCTCCCGTGAAGCGGACCCGGCGGATTCGCGTGGTCATCCGTCCATCCCGGCTCGGGTGGAACGGAGTCTAGCCGAAGGGAGGGGGGGCGTCAAAACGGATTTGAATGGATGTTCCCCTCCTGGCTATTGGACGCTTCCATTCCCATTTCAGACACCGCTTGGAAATGGTGGACCAGGAACCGGGAATGCAGGACGGGAAACGATCAATGAAACGGGAAGGAAAGAAGCGGGTCGCGGCGCGACTGCGTCACGCGGTCTCGCCGAAGTTGAAGGTCTCGCCGTTCGGACCCTCGCAGGAGCCGGTCAGCCCGTCGTTGCTCGTGCAGTGCCACACGCCGTCCTTGTCCTTCACCGTGATGTCGAAGCCGCCGTTGTCGTACACGGTGCCGTTGACCGCGAAGTAGTCGCCTCCGACCTCGACCAGGTACCACATCTGGCCGTCCAGGTAGCAGAACTCGACCGACACGGACTGGCTGGGCTCCTCGCAAGAGGACACGGTCCCGTTGAAGGAGAAACAGTACTCTTGCTGACCGCTCGTGCTGTACGTCGTCAGGACCCACCCGGTCCCGTCCACCGTCGAGGTGCAATCCCCGTACTGCATGGCGCAGGAGTTGTAGTCGTACGCCACCGCGATCGGGTCGCCCTCCTGCGGCACAGACGTCATCGCTCCCACCTCGAAGTCCACGGTGCCGCCGCCGTTGCACGTACACGTGATGGACGTGCTCCCCTGCGTGTAGTCCGAACAGTCGATCGGGCTCTCGGACTGCGCCCCCTGCACGGACGAGAGGCCCAGTTTGCCCATCCCCTGGGAGTTCTGCTGCTCCTCCTTCAGGGCCGCGGCCACGCTCTTCGCATTGTCCGTTTCGAGGTCCCCGGTCGGGTTGTCGAACTTGGACTTGAGGGCCGAGTAGGATGGGCCGCCACCGCCTCCCCCGCCCCCGCACGCCACCAGGCCAAACACCGCCGCGATCCCGAACGACACGAACCCTTTCATTTGACTTCTCCTCGTGAGATAAACCCCATCCCCCCAACCTACAGTGGGATTCCAAGACTTCTGGAAGACCACCCGAAGAAAAGTCAGTTAGAGAGTTGAATTCCCAAGTCCGACCGTGGATTTCCGATATCCAGGCCACCGCACGCCTGGGGTCCGGCCAGACCCGCGCCCCGAGGGCGAACCGCACCTGGTTTCGTGGACACGAGTTCGTGCTGCCCGGCGCCCCCGACTCACGGGGGTGCCGGAGCCCCAGGTCGCCGGCTCGCGCAGGATCCCGTGGCCCGATTCGAGGACTTCGTGGTCCGGCGGGACGCGATGGAGGGGAGGCTCGGCATCTTCAACCTGACGGTGATCGCCCTGCTTCAGGCCGGCGAGCCATGACGCCGTGCCTCCCCCGCGGCGTCGATCCAGCGGATTCGCCATCGTCCATGGAACTCCTGGGGTCAGGCTGTCCGGGCCATGCCATTCGCTTCCTCACCCTACTGGCCCGAAGCGAATGGACACCGCCATGGACACCATCGGACCATTGCGGTCGCAACTGACTCCCACCCCCTTGAAGAGACAGACGGCGAGGGAACGCTCCGCGCGGCTGCAACGAGGTTGAGGCCGCGCCCGTTGGTCATCCACATTCCGAAGCGGCGACAGCGGCTTGCGGCGTGGCCTTCGCGGGGACTGGACGGCCGGTCCTACTGATCGAACTCCTTCTTCACGGCAGCGAGGTCCCAGTCGTCGGGACGCCAGTCGCCCAGCCACTCGAGGCGTTCCATCCACCCCTCGCGCTCGTCGTCAGCCGGGCCGGCAGCCGTGACCACGAAGCCGGCATCCGCCCAGCGGACGACCTGGCAGCAAGATCCGTATCCGAACGTGCCCATGCAGTCCTCCGGGGGGAAACCGACGGTCGCCGGCCACCAGGCGGCGCCCGAACGTCTCGTCGGACTCGAGGATCCGGCGGAGGACGACCTCGGCCCTCCAGCCGTCGCCGAAGTCGTAGCAGTACACGCACCGGGGCCGACGGCCCGTGGGCGTGCGAACCGGGAACCACTTCGAAAGCCGTGTCCGGCGCGAATCCCTCGTGTCGCTGTCGAACACGTCGTCTCCTGGCGTGCCGCAGATCTCGTCGCCCCGGAACGACGTCCGGAAGGCGTGAAGGTGCTCGTTCACCCAGGAACCGCTCGCATCCTGGATGGCGTCGTGCAGGTCGCCGAACGTGGCGCTCACTGGCAACCGCATCCGGCGCCAGATCCGGGGCTTGATGTCCTTCATCGCAACGTCGAACTCGTAGTAGCGCGGCATGGGTCGCTCCTGCCAAGACCGAGACGGATATATCCGGTCCGCGGGATTGTTCAATCGATCGGAGGACCCCCGGGAAAGGAACGCAGTTCGGAGGTCGGGAGGTTCGGTGCCATCGCGATGGGCAACTGCGCTTGCTCAGGCGGGGTATTGACCACCCTGCGGATGTCTCGTGCAGTCCAACACCCCTCGCGTTCATGACCGATGGAAAGGGGGTTCACCCAAGAGTAGCGGGGGCTGGATTTGAACCAGCGACCTTCGGGTTATGAGCCCGACGAGCTTCCGGACTGCTCCACCCCGCAGCCGCTCAAGGCAAGGGGTATTGTAGCGACCTCCTCCGGCTTGTCAAGCGAAGTGTTGCGCCAGTGGCGGATGGGCGGCTCACTGGGCTTGACAAGAGTCCAAGCCATTCCAATATACTAGGACCACGATTGTCCGATATTGGGGTCGGCAATCTGGGTTGGGATTTATCTTGAAAGGAGCATGAGGCCATGAACAACACGCTCGTTCAGAAGACGGCACCGGACTTCACGGCGGAGGCGGTGCTGGGCACGGACTTCACGACCGTCACCCTGTCGAAGTACCGCGGCAAGTGGGTGGTCCTGTACTTCTACCCGCTCGATTTCACCTTCGTCTGCCCGACGGAGATTACGGCCTTCGAGGACCACCTGGAGGAGTTCAAGAAACTGAATGCCGAGGTGATCGGGGTCTCGACAGACTCGAAGTTCTCGCACCTTGCGTGGGCCAACACCCCGCGCAGCGAAGGGGGAATCGGCAAACTCCGCTACCCGCTGGTTGCGGACTTCACGAAGAAGATCGCGTCGGACTACGGGGTCCTCTTGGAAGGGGGCATGGCCCTGCGTGGCTTGTTCATCATTGACCCAGATGGCAAGGTCGTCTACCAGACCGTCCACGACCTCAACATCGGGCGCAACACGCGAGAGGTCCTGCGAGTCCTCCAGGCGCTCCAGTACGCCAGGGAGCACGGCGAGGTCTGCCCCGCGGACTGGGAGCCCGGCAAGGAGACGATGAAGCCCGACCCGGTCGCCTCCAAGGAGTACTTCCGCAAGCACGCGTAAGCGGTCCGCTTGGGAGGCTCACGCGAGCCTCATCGGGTCCAGGGCCGTGCGCCACGCCTCGTCCGTGGGCCGTCCCATCACGAGGTCCGCCGCGAGGGCACCCAGGGCGCACGAGGCGGTCATGCCGTGACCGCCAAGCCCCGCGACCCAAAAGAACCCCTCGAGCCGCGAGTCCCACCCCACCGCGAACCGCTTGTCCCTTGTGATGGTGCGCAGGCCCGCCCACCATCGGGACACAGGGACCCCCGCGAGCCTGGGGCAGTAGCTCGAGAGTTTCTCGGCCAGGGTCTCGAGGGCCTTTGGGTCTCGCAACACCCTTCCGGGCTCCGCAGGGTCCTGGTCGCCTGGGGAGAGGAGAAGCCCCCCGACCTCCGGGCGAAAGTAGTACTCGTGCGCGATGTCCCACACGAAAGGCCAGTGCGGGTTTACGAACGGCAACGGCGGCGTGGTCATCAGGTGGCGGCGGTAGGGCTGCATGGCCAGAGGGGGGAGGCCCGCACTCGCGGCGATGCGGTTGGCCCACGCCCCCGCTGCGTTCACCAGGATGCGGCATCGCACGGTCCCTCGCGTGGTACGCACCCCCCGGACCCGCCCGGCCTCCACCTCCACGGCCTCGACCCGCGCCCCGGACACGAGCATGGCGCCGTGCGTTTTCGCGGCCGTCAGGTAGCGCCACAACAGCGCATGGATGTCCACGACACCGTCGCTCCCTGTCCAGATGGCGCGGTCAAACTCCGTATCCCGCAGCGCATCCACGCGAGCCACCGCCTCGTCGCGGTCCACGACGCGGCAGTCGAGCCCCCTTCCCGCGGCCCGTGCCGCGGCCTTGACGAGCGGGCCTTCCTCAAACCCCACCAGGAGCAGTGACCCGAGCGGCCTCACCTCGACCCTGTCCGTCCAGAACCCATCGTCCCGCGTCATCCCTGCGACCGAGGCCATCAGGATGTCTGTGGTCACCGGGTCCGCGGTCAACTGCCTCGCCATGGCTGCGTTCAGTCCGCTCGCGTGCGCCCCGAATTGGTCCTCGGCCTCGACGAGGACGACCCCACGCGCCCCCCCACGCGCGAGGAAACACGCGGTCGCGGCCCCAGCGAAGCCGCCGCCAATCACGACGATGTCCGCGGATTCCGGTAGATCCTGTGGGTTATTGTTTCGCATGTTGTCTCTATAAAATATAGCGCGATAGCCACATTTCAAAGACCATCAGGTTGAAGAGTTCCTTGCGTAGATTTGCTCGGCCTGACAGGTGGGCCTCGACCAGGGCGGAAACGGTCTTGGGGTCGAGGAACCCTTCGCGCTCCAGGCGCCGAGGCGACAGCGTTTCGAGCAGCAAAGGCTTGAGGTCCGTGCGCAGCCAGCGGGCCAGAGGCATCCCGAAACCCTTCTTGGGTCGCTTCAGGATCGCGTCAGGCACGCGACCCTTCAATGCCCGCCGAACCAAAGCCTTGGTGGTCAATCCCCGCAACGACAACTTCGGGGGCAACGAAAACGCGAGTGCGACCATGTCCGGGTCCAAGAAGGGCGAGCGGACTTCGAGCCCCACGGCCATCGAGGCCCGGTCCACCTTGACGAGGACCCCGTCCCGCAGGTATAGGCGTGCGTACAGGTACGCGAGGGCCCGCCCATCTTGCACGTCGGGAAGACCCCGCAGCACCTCCTGCACGTCCGGATAGGCCGCGTCGTCAGACAATCCCGCCCGAAGGTCGGGGTGCATCACGAGGCGGGCCAGGGCCGGGTCCAGCCCACCGATCCAGGCAAAGTGCCGCTCGTACGGCCCGTACTTGAGCCCCCTGGCCAAACGCTTCAAGCGGTACTCCAGGCCCCAGTCCGCCTCGGACGGCGGTAGCCAGTCCAAAAGCCCTGGAACAACCCGCTCGCGAGCGATTCTCGGCAAGATGCGGGCAAGGCGTTGCGCAAGGCCGTGGACCGCAAACGTCGGATACCCATAGAACAACTCGTCCCCACCATCCCCGGAAAGGGCCACGGTGACATGTTCGCGGGCGAAGCGCGCCAATAGGTGCGTCGGGATGAGCGAGTAGTCCCCCAAGGGCTCATCCGCGACCGCGCAGCACTCCCGCACCAGGGCCAACGCGTCATCGGCCTTCAGGGTGCGCTCGTGGTGCTCAGTGCCGAAGCAGGAGGCCACGGCCCGAGCCGGTCCGGACTCGTCGTAGGAGGGCTCGTCAAAGCCGATGGTGAACGTCCGAATCCTCGATGCGGGGACATGCTCGGCCATCGCGGCGAGCACCGCGGTCGAGTCGAGCCCCCCGGACAAAAACACCCCGAGAGGGACATCGCTTTCTAGCCTCCTCCCCGTGGCCGTGACCAGGGTTTGGAAGACCCGGCGTGCGGCCTCGTCAGCGTCCCAGGTTTCCGTCGCATCCGGGATCGGGATGTCCGCGAAGGTCCCCTCTCGGGCCTGACCCCCGCGGACCAGGACGTAGCCACCGCTTCGTACCTTGCGAAGCCCTCGCACCATGCAATGCGGCGTCGGGACATAGTCCAACGTCAAGAACCGGTACAGGGCGTCCGGGTCCACCTCCCGCGGGACCGCGGGGTGACACAAGAGGGGCCGCAGTTCGGACGCGAACACGAACTCCCCGGAGAACTCCCCCCAGTACAGCGGCTTCTTCCCCATCCGGTCGCGCGCCAGCAGAAGCGTGCGGTCCCGCCGGTCCCACAGGGCCAGCGCGAACATCCCGTTCAGTCGGGGGAGCATGGCCTCGCCTTCCTCCTCCCACAGGTGGACGAGGACCTCGGTATCGGCCCGCGTGCGGAAGCCATGGCCCCTGGCCTCCAGGTCCCGCCGCATGTCCTTGTGATTGTAAATTTCGCCGTTGAATACGACCACGACCCGCCCGTCCTCGGAGGCCATGGGCTGGTGGCCACCCTCCAGGTCAATCACGGACAGGCGGCGATGCCCCAGGAAGACCCCGTCCTCCTCGAAGAACCCCTCGTCGTCCGGGCCACGGTGGGCCAGGGTCCGGGTCATGCGACGCAGGATCTCGCGGTCCACAGGTTCGGGGGGTCCCGGTCGCAGAAAACCCGCTATCCCGCACATACTCCCGCCTCATGACCAGGAGGGACCGCCCCCAGCCGCACCCATCCGATAAGGTCGCGCCCACTGCTGCGCGTCCAGGTGGATCTTGACAAATGAAATCGTGTTATTCCACGTCATGCGCGTCTACGTCCCCCACAGGGCGCACTCCAATGGACGTGGTCCGTCAGGCATCCTGCCGACTTCGCGGAGCCTGAAGGACGACCCCGTTCGCTTTGGCCGCGGGCAGGAGGGCGCGGAGCCAGCCCGCGGCAGGAGCCGGCTGCTCCGTGACCGCGTCGTCTGCGCATGGTACGAGATTGCCCCTTCCATCCCCATCCGTGCGACTCCGCCTCATGGGGACGATGGAGGCTTGCCCTCCCCTGACTCGGCGCGTGAGGGCTCCTGTGGCCAGTTCACCTTGCACTTGACCTGGTACGCCGGCCTGCCGCTCGTCTCGTAGTAGATGCGCATGCTCATCTCGGCCAGCAACCCGAAGAACAGGAACTGGAACCCGACCAAAAACAAGAAGATCGCGGCCAGAAAAAACGGGTCCGTGTAAAGGGGCTCCCGCCAGATCACCTTCTTGACGACGGTCCATGTCATGCTGACCGCACCGAGCGCGCACGCAAGAAGCCCGTATTTGCCTATGAAGTACAGGGGCTTGGTCGAGTACCCCAGGAGGAACCGCACCGTCAAGAGGTCGAGGATCAGGCGAATGGTCTTACCCAAGTTGTATTTGGAGTGACCCGCGGTGCGCGGGCGATGACGGACCGGCATCTCCGCCACCTTCCCCCCCGCCCATTGGACGTACGCCGGGATCAGACGGTGCATCTCGCCGTAGAGTCGGATGTCTTTGAGGATCGAGGTCCGGTAGGCCTTCAGCGTGCACCCGTAGTCATGCAAAGACACGCCGGTCACGAGCGAGACGAGCCGGTTGGCCACGCGAGACGGCAGGGTCTTGGTCCAGAACGCGTCCTGCCGCTCATGCCGCCAGCCGGAAACCACGTCGTAGCCCTCCTCGAGCCTGCGGACCAGGCGCGGGATGTCGGCCGGGTCGTTCTGCCGGTCCGCGTCCATGGGGACCACGATGGGGTAGGCCGCCGCGCGAAAGCCCGCATCCAATGCCGCGGTCTGGCCGTAGTTGCGCGCGAAGGCGATGATGCGGACCCGCTCGTCCTGCGCGGCCAGTTCCTTTAGGACCTCGAGCGACCCGTCCGTGCTCCCGTCGTCGCAATAAATGATCTCGAACGGCCGACCCATCTCGTTCAAGACCGCCACGATCTCGCGATAGCCGTCGCGCAGGTTGTCCACCTCGTTGAAAACCGGGAGCACGACGGATATCCCCGGCCCGACATCTGGCTTTGTCACTCGTCGCGCATCCATCGCTTTGTCATATCGAGAAGACCCCCGCGGGCCGGCTCGTGGCAGGCCCATGTGTCGCACGCGATGTCTCTGGCCGCCGAATCGGGAAACCTGTCGTTTCCTGGCCCGTCCACGAACCGGATGATATCATGAACCTGGCTGGCGACCGGTCGGAGGCAGCGACATGCCGGAGCCCAGACGCCCCACCGGGCAGAGACCTGCTGGACCGCCGGGGACGACGAGCGGACCCCGGAGACCCCTGTCTTTGCCCAAAGCGGCGCAGACAGGGGTGCGGACCCAAGGGCAGGCGGGAGCCGGGATGGTTGGCCCACGTCGCGCGCAGACAGGCAGACCCCGCTTCGCCCCGCGCGACCCAAGACGCGCCCGGTACTACAAGGCGTCCCTCGTGGCGGCGGGTCTCTTCGTTGTCCTGGCCCTGGCCTTGCCGTTCTGGATTGACCACGTGCGCCGCTCCCGCGACGCCTTTGTGGTCCCTGCGCCGGTGCGACCCGTGGAGGCACCCGTGGCCACGGCGCCTCCCGTCCCAAAAGACCACCTGCCCTACTCGCCCCAGGCGGGACACGCGACGTGCCAGGCTTACGCGACTGCGCGGTGTAACGCGCTCGGCATCCCGCCCGGCCCTTGCGGGGAGGTGGCCGCTGCGGCCCTAGCCGTGCCCGCAACCGCCGGTCTTGCGGAGTGTCGCAAGGTCGTGGAGCCCAAACTCGAGGAGGCCGCGAGGCTGTACAAGGGCTCCGGGGAACCCGAGCCCCCGGCCGAGGCGCAGCCCCCAGCCGCGCAGGTCGTTGCGGCCCAGCCCATAGCGCCCTCGCCTTCGCCCGCACGGGAAGAGGGTGTCGCCACGGAGCCGCCCTCCGGGACTGAGGTGACGCAGTCACCCCCTCGTCGCGCCCTGGACCCAGCACAGCGCGCGGACAATCTGGCGCGCATCTACACCCTGGTCGAGGAGTTGCAACGCGGCGCGCAGAACTACGCGACCGCCCCTGCGGCCCAGGCCGCACGATTCGAGGAGTTGCGCGCCCGTGTCGAGGCAGACGGCTCCGAGGAACTGCGCGCTTTGTACAACACGCTCGTGCTGCAACACGGTCGGACAGCCGGATTCGAGATGCCAAAGCCCGGGCTTCAGGCACGCGAGGCCCCGATGACTCCCGCGGCCCCCGGGGAGGAGCGGGCGCGGACCACGACGCCCGAGATGGACCGCGTGCGCGGGATGCTCGACGAGGCCCGCCGCCAGGCCGGGCAACCGACCGGACCGCCCCCGTCCACGGGTCCGACCGCCCCACCGACCTCGATAGACCCCGCCACGGTGCAGGCCCCGGCGGCGGTCAGCCTTTGAAGTGGGACCTCACAGGACCCAGATAAGGTCCACGACCGGGTAGGCCGGCAGGTTTCGGATATCGGTGGACGAGGCGCCGACCTGCACCGGAAATCGCCCGATGGCGACCCCGGCTCGCACGCGAAGCCGGTAGAAGGCGTGCGTGTAGGTCAAGAGGACCGTGGGGCGCCTCACGCCCGTAGGGTCTCGGTAGTACTCGTCCTGAACCTGGAGGTTCACGAGGTCCGCCCGCGAAACGAGGACTGCGAGCCCTCCCCCGAACAGGACACCGTGCGCGACAGGGGAGACATCCAGGAGGTAGCCGACCTGGCCCGACAGGGCGACGCGCTGGGAAACTGGGACAGTGAGCAGGGGAAAGAACGAGAGCGTTCCCGGAAAGTGCAGGCGCCTCGGGTCCAAGAACGTCTGGATGTAGCCTAGGTTGAGGGCCAGGGCCACGGGACCGTCCAGGACCTTGCCACGGATGACAACGTTGGGCGTCAGCAAGAGGTGCAGGACTGGGTGCGTCACCACGGTCAGTTCGTCCAGGACCCCGACCTGCACCGGTCCCAAAAGCCCGACCGAGAACTCCCCCTTTTCAAGCGTGTATGCCGTCCCGTCGTGGACCCGGCGCACGTGCCCATACTCGGCGCGGGCGACTTGGGGGAGGAGCGCAAGGCCCACCATGAGGGCCACGCCAGCCGATGGCCAGGAGCGCGTCATGTCCGTTCCACCGCGTCCAGGCCGATGCTAGCCCGCACGAGGGCCGCATGGCAAGGTGGACACGCCGGCCAAACCGATGTAAAGGATCGAGACGCTGGTCTAGCGGATCGGAGCCATGCCGATCGTCGTCCAGAAGTACGGTGGGTCGTCGGTCGCGGACATCGAGCGTATTCAGGCCGTGGCGCGCCGCGTGGTCGAGACCAAACGCGCGGGCAATGACGTGGTGGTCGTGGTGTCGGCCATGGGCAAGACCACGGACTCGCTCCTCGCGCTCGCCTCCCAGATCAACCCAACCCCGTCGTCGCGTGAACTCGACATGCTCCTGACCGTGGGCGAGCGCATCACCATGGCACTGCTGAGCATGGCGATCCAGGCCCTCGGCGTGGATGCCATCTCGTTCACTGGGTCCCAGTGCGGGATCATCACGAACGCGAGCCACAACCGGGCGCGCATCGTGGAGGTGCGACCTTTCCGTGTGCTCGATGAACTCGAGTCCGGCAAGGTCGTGATCGTGGCTGGGTTCCAGGGGGTCAGTTACAAGCGCGAGATCACGACGCTCGGGCGGGGCGGCAGCGACACCACGGCTGTGGCTTTGGCCGCGGCGCTCGGGGCCTCGCACTGCGAGATCTACTCGGACATTGACGCGGTCCACACCGCGGACCCCAAGGTCGTCCTGGACGCCCGGCGACTCGAGGAGGTGTCTTACGACGAGATGCTCGCCCTGGCCCGGCACGGGGCCAAGGTCCTGAACGCGGACGCCGTGGAGTTTGCACGGCGGGCCGGCATCGCGCTTTATACGCGCTCCACGTTTGGCGCGGATTCCCAGGGCACCGTGATCCGCCGAGACCCGCCGCCTCCGCCAAGACCCGTCACCGGCGTGACGAGCCGCAAGGGGGTATGGGTGGTGGAGGTTTTGGGGGAGGCGCCACTTGCGGAGACCCTGGAGACCCTGGACGCCCTGCCCGCAGCGGTTGATTTTGTCTGCTCGACCGCGGGTGGTGTGAGGATGTTCGTGCTGAGGCCTGATTTTGACCACGGGACCGAGTCGCGCGTCCGGGCGGCCCTGGGTCCGGCGGGAGACAGGGCGCGAGTACTGGGCGGGCTTGGGACCGTCAGCGTGGTTGGGGACGTGCTCGGGTGCGTCGAGGTGCGGCAGGCCTGGGCGGAGCGCATCCGGCGTGTCGAGGAGGTCTTCGCCGTGGTCGCGACCCCCACGACAGTGACCGCGGTCGTGCGCGAGGGACAGGTGGACGATATGGTGCGCTCGCTCCACGAGGCGTGTGTCGGAGGTCGGGAGGGAACGGTTCCTGGTTTTTCACGATAGATCGGGTGCCGCTCATGGGAGCGGAGTGAAGATTCCCTTGGCAGGTCCCGACGGCGTGGCGCGACTCTGCCCGCCGGACCGGGCCGGAAGGAGCACGTCATGGCATCTTTGAACAAGGTCCTGATCATGGGGAACCTGGGGGCGGACCCCGAGCTCGCCTACACCCAGAGCGGGCAGCCTGTGGCCCACTTCAACGTGGCCACGAACGAGGTCTGGGTGGACCGGGATGGCAACCGCCAGGAGCGGACCGAGTGGCACCGCGTGACAGTCTGGGGCAAGCAGGCCGAGCACTGCAAGGAGTACCTGCGCAAGGGCCGCACGGTCTTTGTGGAGGGCCGCCTCCGCACCCGCCAGTGGGAGGACCGCCAGGGCCAGAAGCGCTACACGACCGAGATCGTGGCGACCAATGTTCAGTTCATGGGCGGGCCTGGTCCGGGCCGGCCCCAGGGCGATGACAACGGCTCCTCGCTGGTCGAGCCGCCCATGACCGACACGGCCGAGCCCGTGGCCATTGAGGACGACCAGGTACCGTTCTGATTGAGGTCGCCACGACCTGCGCTACAATCCGTCCGGCCTGATGGCGCGGGATCGCGATGCGATTCACCAGGGGCGACCTGAACGCCTTCTTCGCGCTCCTTTTGGACAATGTGGTCAACCTCGTCGTGCTGACGGGGCTATTGACCGCGGTGTTCGGGATGCCGGGCGAGTTCGTGCTGACCCGGATGGTCCCAGGGACCGCGGTTGGGGTCATGCTCGGGGACCTAGCGTACACGTGGATGGCCTTGCGTAAGGGGCTTGAGGCGACCGCGATGCCCTTGGGCCTCGACACCCCGTCCACCATCGGGATGGCCGTCGCGGTGATCGGGCCGGCCTATGTGGCGTCGGGCGACCCGGTGAGCGCCTGGGAGGTCGGCATGGCCTCCCTGGTGTGGATGGGCGTGGTCAAAATCGCACTGTCCTTCGCTGGGGATGCCGTCACGCGCGTGCTCCCACGCGCGGGGCTGCTCGGTCCCATCGCTGGGGTGGGCCTGGCCCTTCTGGGCTTGTTCCCGGTTCTCAAAGTTTTCTCGGTGCCTGTGGCGGGCCTCGTGGCCACCGGAGTCCTCCTCTTCGCGCTGGTCGCGCGTCTGCCGCTACCGGGACGTGTCCCTGGGGCCGTGGCCGCGGTCGGATGCGGCCTTGTGCTCGTGTGGGTCCTGCGGGCCTTGGGACTCGAGCCTCCCGCGGAGCCCAAGCCCCTGTCGCCCGGCCTCCACTGGCCCTGGCCGGGTCTCGGACACGTCGTGGCCGGGCTGCCGGCAGCCCTACCCTACCTTCCAATCGCCATCCCCTTCGGCCTTCTGACCGTGGTGGGGGGGATCAACGTAACCGAGTCCGCGCGGGTCGCGGGGGACGACTACCGCACCCGGGACATCCTCCTGGTCGAGGCCGGGGCCACCCTGGTCGCGGGCCTTCTGGGTGGCGTGGCCCAGTCCACGCCCTACATCGGCCACCCAGCCTACAAGGCCATGGGCGCCCGGGCCGGCTACACCTTTGGTGTGGCTCTCGTCATCGGGGTGGGAGGCGTGCTCGGGCTGCTCGGCCCCGTGGTCCACCTGTTGCCCGAGGTCGTGGTCGCACCGATCCTGTTGTTCGTGGGTCTGGAGATCGCGGTCCAGGCCTTCGAGGCCACCCCGCGCCGCCACTGGACCGCGGTCGCGTTCTCAATCGTTCCGGTGCTCGCGTACCTCGTCACCATCTACACGGGCCAGTTGCTGTCCGCGGGCGCAAGCCCCGGACTTGCGCTTGCGCGCGAGCTCGAGACCCTCGCCCTCCTCGGGCGGGGCTTCATCTTGACCGCGATGCTGTGGGGATCAGCCTTGGCCTTCCTGGTGGACCGCCGGGCCCTGGCGACCCTCCTGACCTTTTTGGCCCTGGCCGCATTGAGCCTCGTGGGCGCGGTCCACTCCGTGGACCCGCGGGGTGCCCTGGCCTGGCCGGACCCGGCCTCGGACCCTCGCCCCCTGACCATCGCCACGGCCTACGCCCTTACCGGTGCTGTCCTCTACGCTTGCGCGCGTTTGACGGTCTCGGGACCTGCCCAAGGAAAGCTCCCTCACGAGGGTGTTGACAAGCGCTCGCCTCCGGTGTAAAAGTACATTGGTCTTTGACAAGGCGGGATTAACTCAGCTGGTAGAGTGACAGCTTCCCAAGCTGTAGGTCGCGGGTTCGAATCCCGTATCCCGCTCTGACGATAGCGTCGGGTTCCGCGAGGGCGATGCCCGGGGGCGACGTTTCCTGGGCACGGTCGGGCGCGGTCTCTTTCGTGGCTCCGTCTCAACAACCTAGCGGAGCGACCAAGGGGGTCATGGAGGGTCAATCAGGGTCGTCCGCCGATGCACCGGAATTCGCGTCTCGCTTGATTTGCCGCGGTGCGAAAGGGGGGACTTGAACCCCCACGGGCGTGCGCCCACAAGAACCTGAATCTTGCGCGTCTGCCAATTCCGCCACTTTCGCGCACCCAAGGCGTCTATCTTTTACGACGGCCAGAGGCGGTTGTCAATAGCCAGCCAGCATGTCGCAGGGGTCCCCGATGGCGAGCTCCCGCACTGCGTAGGTCACTGCGGCGAGACTGGTGGTGGGCTGCGTCTCGATCACGATGAGTTCTCCGTAGGTCTCGTACGGAAATCGCTCCAGTTCCTCCTCGTCCACCTCCACCCGACCGTCGCCCCGCAGGCGGACCAGGAAGCGGTTGCCCGCGGCCACCCCGTGGTCGCTCCCCCGGTCCAGCACGACGTAGTGGTACTCCCCGAGCATGCCCATGTCGCTGAACGTCGCGACGATGTTGCCCGACACGTTGACTGCGTTCCGCACAGGCGGCACGGTCCTGGCCACAGGGGCGAACGGCGCCACCCGGTCCCCGCGCTCCACCTCCTCGAAGGACCGCAAGATCACGGCCCGGTTCTCCTCGGTGTCCGTGGACGTAACCCGGGCCACCCCGAGGTAGCGGACCTTGTACCCGAGGTCCTTGCCCGTCACCGGATGCTCGACCTCCTCCTCCACCCGATACAGAAGGTACAGGTCCCCCGCCTTGACCCTCCGGGCGGTCTTGAACTCGATGTACACCTCGTCGGTCTGGGACAGGAGTGCCTTCTCCTCGCGCGAGTAACGGACCTCACCCGACCCCTCGAACTCCTCTTTCGTCACGAAGCCCACCCGCCGCGCCAGGACCTGTTCCCACTGCGGCCCCACCGAGTAGCGGGCCTCGGTCACCCGATACCCCTCGCGCTCTGGGGGTTTCGGCTTCGGGGGCACCAGGTACACGAGGTCCCCGGGGAAGATCCAGTTGGGGTTCGTGATGTGGGGGTTGAAGGACCATAGAACCGGCCAGTACCACGGGTCGTTGAAGAAGCGGTCGCAGATGTCCCACAGCGTGTCGCCCTCCTCGGCGACGTACACGTCCACCTCCCCCGTGGCGGCCCCGGTCACCGTGATCTCCTGGGCGGGGCTCCACCGTGGCCCGATGACGAGCACGGTCGCCGACAAAAGCCAAACCCCCGCGGGCCTAGCCCACTGCCCACAACAAGCGAGTCTTGCGTCACGCATGGCCCTCCTTCCTTCCGTTCAGGGGAGTTCGCCCGCAAGGCGCATGGCCACCGCGGCCGCCTCCGTGTCCGGATACGTCAGCATCACAGTCCGGAACATCCGGGCCGCGTCCTCGTGCCTGCCCAGGGCCCGGTCGCACAGCCCGACCTTCACCATGGCGTCCGGGACCTTGTTGCCGTCCGGGTGCTCGGTCAGCACGCGCAGGAAGGCGCGCCTCGCCCCCTCGTAATCCTTCTGATCGTACAAGCATTCCCCAACCCAGTAGAGCGCGTTGTCCGCATACGGGTGCCTCGGGTAGCGGGCCGCGAATGCCTCGAACGCAGTCCGCGCCTCCACCATCCGCCCCTGCCGGTACAGCTCCAGCGCGGATTGGTACTCGGCGATCACGGCGTCGGACTCGGATTGACGCTCTGATGCCTTTGCAAGAGGAGGAGACGTGGACCTGGCTGGCTTGGACTCGCGGGTGGCGGACTTGCGGCCCCCAGCAGGGGTCACCACGTTGCCTTCCTCGTCAATCTCTTGATAAATGGACTCGTCCATCACCGAGGCGGCTGACCCGGCTCTTCCTATCCCCTCGGAGGGGGGCTCCTGTGGCGGGGTCAGCCGCACCGTGGGGAGGTCGCTTGGGACCGGTGTCGCCGCGGGCAACGACGTGGTCCCGACCGGGCCCGGCCTGCGCAGGGCCATGCGGAGGGTCTCGACCTCGTCCTGAAGGACCAGGAGGCGGCCCTCGATGGCGGCCTGCCGGGATTGGCTCGCGCGGGTCGCCGCAGCCACCTCGTCGAGCCGCGCCTGGAGGTCCGCGACCCTGCGCTCGATCTGGGGAAGACCTCCGCCACACGCAAGGGTTGCCGCGCACGCGCAGAATGCGACACCCACCTTCCCCCCTGGCCCGGCGGGTCTCACGGCCCCTTTCTTCGATCCGTCCATGCCCGGCACACTACCGGTCCGACTCTGGGCCGATTGTAGGATCGGCCCGGGCCCATCGCCAAGAAGACGACCAGGAGCGAGCCAGAGTCCTCCGCCAATCAGGTGCAAACTGCGAGAATCTTTCCCGAACACTTTGCATTGACTCCTCGCGCAAATGCGAGACAATGAAGCCCCGGATGCCATCGGGTGCGCAATGCGAGGGCGAAGGACATGACAAGGACGCCTCGGGTGGTCTTGGGCAGCCTGGTCGTCGCGGCTGCGGCGGCCGGATACGGGGTTTACTGGTGGCACGAGTCCGCGATGCAGGTCGAGGACCCCCTGCGCGGAGCGAGCCCAGACGACCCGTCTCTCGTGGAGGTGAAGAGGCTCCTCGCCACCGGTGAGGAGCACGACCGCATCGCCGCCCGAAGGTACATCGAGGCCCTTCCGGACGAGGCGCGTGTCCAGGTGCTTTTGGCCCTGGCGCGCGATTCCAGGCCCGCAACCCGACGCTTCGCGGCTCTGAACCTGCGCAACCTGCGCGACGACTCCCGCGTGCGCGCGTTACTGGCCCGGCTCGCCCAGAACGACCAGGACTCTGGGGTCCGAGAGGCCGCCGCACGTTCGCTCAACGGACAGGAATGAGGGGGGCGCTTGAAGCGCGGGAGACCCAAGGAGAGGACACAGCCCAGCCCCAGGAGGGGCGACCAGGTCCAGGGCACGATTCGCCGCACCCTGTTCTGGTACGTCTTTTTCGTGATCCTCGGACAGCAGGGCACGTTCATCTTGGTGGAGGGGCTCGGACTCGATTTCGACCCGGCCTGGATGGTGTGGCTCATGCCTGCGGTCATCCCGCTCGGTCTGACGGCATGGCGCCTCTGGGCCGAGCGGCACCGTCTCGGGTCGTACGCCTCGTCCCCCTGGACGCTGTGGGCGGTCGGGGGCGCGCTCCTGTTCGGGTTCTGGGCGGGGTCGTATTTCTTCGTGGGTCTCCTCACCGACCCGGCCCGAGCCACGCTCCTGCCACCGGAGGTCGAGCGCTTCGACCGCTTTGTCCCGTTCAGGCCGTCGTACGTCTTTCTTTATATCACGGTCTACCCCCTCTTTTTGTTGCCGTTTTTGCACGCGCGGCGGCCCGGAACCGTGATCCGGCTTGGCCTGGGCTACGTGGTGATGCTCCTCGTCAGTTACGTCGTGTTTCTCTGGATGCCTGTCACCTTCCCCCGACCCTCGCTCCCGGAGAGTGCGCCCTCGTTCGCGGTCTGGGTCTTGCAGATCGTCCACGGCCAGGACCCACCCTGGAACTGCCTGCCCTCCACACACTGCGCCGTGGCCCTGCTCGCGGCCCTAGCCCTGCTCGAGTCCGACCGGCGACTCGGCGTGTGGGGGGTCGTCACGGCCCTGTCCATCGGGGCCTCCACGGTCTTCACCAAGCAGCACTACATCGTGGACGCCCTGGCGGGGTTCGCACTCGCGGGTGTCACCCACTGGGCCGTGTGGTGGATGTGGCAGAATCCGACCCGCCTCCCGGAGCCCGCCCGCCGGCTCGTCAACACGAACGCCGATCATTGATCCGACTTCCCGCTTTCTGGTATGGTCGCCCGCACGCCGGCAGGCCGTCGCACCGGCGGCGCGGAGGTCGGTCATGGGAGCGGATTTCCTGCCGTACGTGGCCATCGTCCTGACAATGGTCCTCTCTGCCGGGCTCGTCGGGGCCATCCTGGTGCTCAACGCTGTCTTGGGGCCGAAGCGGCCGAGCCCGGTCAAGGAGCGCCCCTTCGAGTGCGGGAATCCCCCTGCCGACACACCCCGGAAACGCTTCCACGTCAAGTATTACGTGGTGGCGATTGCCTTTGTCGCCTTCGATATCGAGGCGGTCTTCTTGTTCCCGTGGGCGGTGATGTACCGGGACCTGCTGAAGGACCCGGCCTTCGCAGGGCTGGCCCTGGCCGAGGCGGTCCTTTTCATCGGGGTACTGGCGCTCGGGTTGTGGGCGATCTGGCGGAAGGGGGCGTTGGATTGGGCCTTTGACCGGGCGCAAGGTGGAGGCGCGGATGGCTGACCTCGTGAGCGAGCGCGTGCGGGCGCGCTTTCCGGATGCGGTGCTCGAGACGCACCAGCAGCACGGCGACGACACGGTCATCGTGCGGCGGGAGGCCCTGCTCGATGTGTTGCGCTTCCTGCGCGACGAACCGGACCTCGACTTCCGGATGCCTTTGGACGTGACGTGCGTGGACCGGCTCGCGATGGGCCCAAAGCCCCGCGACCGCGTGGACGCGATGAACCCGCTTCTCACGGACCCGGACCCGGAGCCAAAGGGACCAGGGCTCAAGCCTCGCTTCGAGGTCATCTATCATCTGCGGAGCCTGACGCGACCCACCGGGAAGGTGATCCGGGTCAAGGTCCGCGTGGACGAGGAGGACCCCGTGGTCCCAAGCGCGGTTGGGTTGTTCAAGGGTTTCAACTGGTTCGAGCGCGAAGTTTACGACATGTTCGGCATCCGCTTCGAGGGGCACCCGGACCTGAGGCGAATCCTCTTGTACCCGGAGTTTCAGGGACACCCCCTGCGCAAGGACTACCCACGGCGCGGGCATCAACCGCGAGTGCCCATGCCTCGGCTTCAGGGGGACGCGGTCACCCCCACGCCCTCCCCCAAGGAGTGAGAGATGGCGACAGACAAGGCCGCCCGAGTCCAACGGGACCTGCACACCGAGGTTCTCGAAGTCCAGATGGGACCGTCCCACCCCGCGATGCACGGGACGGTGCGCATCCACCTCTGGCTCGACGGCGAGACTGTGGTGGACGCGGACGTGGACATCGGCTACCTCCACCGCGGATTCGAGAAGATGGCCGAGGCCGGGACCTGGAGCAAGGTCATCCCCTACACGGACCGCCTGAACTACGTCTCCCCCCTGATCAACAACGTGGGCTACTGCGGCGCGGTCGAGAAACTGCTCGGCATCGAGATCACGGAGCGATGCAAGTATATCCGCGTATTTATTAGCGAAATCTCTCGTATCTGCGACCACCTGACCGCGATCGGGGCCTCGGCTTTGGAGGTCGGGGCATTCACTCCGTTTTTGTGGGCCATGCAGGCCCGTGAAGAGTTTTACTTTTTGATCGAGATGATCACCGGCGCGCGCGTGACGACCTCGTACACGCGCATCGGGGGCCTGCGCTGGGACCTCCCGGAGGGCTGCTTCGAGCGCTACGAGCATTGCGAGCGCAAATTGATGCAGTTGCTCGACGACATCGAGACGCTGCTCACCCGCAACCGCATCTTCATTGACCGCAACGCGGACGTGGGCGTCATGCGGGCCGACGACGCGATCGCGTGGGGCTTCACCGGCCCCTGCCTGCGCGCGGCTGGCGTGGACTACGACGTGCGCAAGGCCCAGCCATACCTCGTCTACGACCGCCTGGAGTTCGATGTCCCCATTGGGCACAAGGGCGACAACTACGATCGGTACCTGGTGCGGCTTGAGGAGATCCGCCAGAGCGTGCGGATCATTCGGCAGGTCATCCGGGATATCCCCCAGGGGCCGGTGAACGTGGACGACTGGCGGATCGTCTTGCCCCCCAAGGACCAGGTGTACGACACCATCGAGGGGATGATCGCCCACTTCGAGCTCATTATGAAGGGCATCCAGGTTCCGGCGGGCGAGGCCTACTACGCGGTCGAGGGAGGCAACGGGGAGGTCGGCTTCTACGTGGTGAGCGACGGCAGTGGACGGCCGTACCGAGTGCATGTGAGGCCGCCGTGCTTCGCGATCATGCAGGGACTGCGCGACATGATTGTTGGCGGGATGGTCGCGGACATCATCCCCACCTTCGATAGCATCAACATGATCGGTGGAGAGATTGACCGGTAAGGGCAGCGCCTTGAGGTGCTGGAGGCGATGCGATGCCGACGCTGAAGATTGACGGGCGCGAGGTAACCGTCGAGCCTGGGACCCGGATCATCGAGGCCGCGGACCGGATCGGGGTGCCGATCCCCCGCTTCTGCTACCACCCGGGCCTGTCCGTGGCCGCGAACTGCCGGATGTGCCTGGTCGAGACGAACAAGAGCCCCAAACTGGTCCCTTCCTGCTATGACCTCTGCCAGGACGGGATGGAGGTCTGGACGCGCAGCGAGCGCGTGCGCGCCGCGCAGAAGGCGGTGCTGGAGTTCATCTTGTTACACCACCCCGTGGACTGCCCCATCTGCGACCAGGCTGGCGAGTGCGATCTTCAGGACCAGTATTTTCAGTATGATTGTCAACCATCGCGCCACGTCTTCCGCAAGCACCACAAGCCCAAGGCCCGTATCCTGGGGCCCCAGATCATTTACGACGCCGAGCGTTGCATCAACTGCACCCGCTGCGTCCGCTTCTGCGACGAAATAGCGCGCACCCCGCAACTTCAGCAAGTACACCGCGGGGAGCGCACCTACATTGACGTCTTCCCCGGTCGTCAACTCGACAACCCGTACTCGATGTGCACTGCGGACCTGTGTCCAGTCGGGGCCCTGACCACGCGGGACTTCCGCTTCAAGTGCCGCGTCTGGTTCCTGCACGGCACGCCCTCCGTGTGCGCCGAGTGCAGCCGGGGCTGCTCGGTGCGGGTGGACACCTTCCGGGGACGGGTCCAGCGGGTGGTGCCGCGATACAACCCCCTCGTGAACCAATACTGGGCGTGCGACGCGGGACGCCTCGCCTACCATCGGTTCGAAGGGGACCGGGTGGTCTCGACGATGGTCAAGGGGCGGGCGGTCCCCTACCAAGAGGCGATTCGCGGGCTCGCGGAGGCGCTGCGGACCAGCCCGGTCGCGGTGGTCCTGACCCCCTTCCTGACCTGCGAGGACGCTTTCGCCGTGGCGCACGTGGTCAAGACGCTCTCGCCAGAGGCACGCTTTGTCGTGGGCGGGCGTCCCCTCGGCGACCAGGACGACATCCTGATCCGGGCCGACAAGAACCCGAATCGGAAGGGGCTTGCGATGGCCCTGAAGGCGGCCGGCATCGACTCCGAAGGGTTCGAGGCCCTGGCCGGCGCCGCGACGCTCATTGTGCTCGGCGATGACAACGCGGCGGACGAAAAAGTCATCGGCGCCGCAGGCTCGGCGCAGACGCTCGTGGCCTGCTCCGCGCTGGAGACCTCGCTGCTCGGGCGGGCTGCTTTCGGCTTCCCCACTGCAAGCCCCTACGAGTGTGACGGAACCTTTGTGAATGAATTCGGGGTGTTGCAGAGGGTACGACGCGCCGTCGAGCCCCCGGGCGAGGCGCGCGAGCCGTGGCGCATCTTCCTGGACGTGGCCGAGGCGATGGGCGTGGGCGTGCCTGGCCGCGGGGCTGCCGGGTTGTTCTCTGCGATGGCGGCCGTGGTCCCGGACCTCGCGGGGATCACCTGGGCGGACATCGGGGAGTTCGGCGTGGACCTCGCCAAGCATGACGCGGAGAAGAGGGACGGCGACGCGGGGGCCGTGGCCAAAGCCAACGAAGCGGGGTGACGATGGACGCGCAGTTTCTGGTCTGGACCTTGGTCAAGATTGTGGCCATCTGCTTCGTCTTCGCCCTGGTCCTCGGGGCCCTGCTCACCTGGACGGAGCGCAAGCTCTCCGCGGTCGTGCAGGACCGCATCGGCCCTAACCGCGCCTCCATCCTGGGCATCCGCGCCTTTGGCCTCTTCCACCCCATCGCGGACATGCTCAAGGCCTTCACCAAGGAGGACTTCGTCCCCGCCGGGGCAAACCGGGTCCTGTTCTTCCTGTCCCCGATGTTCGCGATGGTCCCGGTCTTGAGCGTGTTCGCGGTCATCCCGTTCGGTCCCGGCCCCCACTTTGTGATCGCCCCGCTCGACACCGGGATGCTGTTCATCTTCGCCATCGCAGGCCTTGGCGTGTACGGCGCCACGCTCGGTGGCTGGTCGTCCAACAACTCCTTCGCCCTGCTTGGGTCCCTGCGGGCCGCGGCCCAGATGATCTCGTATGAGGTCAGCATGGGCCTGAACCTCGTCGGGGTCTTTTTGGTCTTTGGGACCGTGAGCCTGACGGGCCTGGTGCTCGGGCAGGGGGAGTTGTTGTGGGGGTGGCTCCCCAAATGGGGCATCGTGGTCCAGCCGGTCGCCTTCATCCTGTTTTTGACAGCGGCCATGGCCGAGAACAAGCGCGCCCCCTTCGATCTGCCCGAGGGCGAGTCCGAGATCCTTGGCTACAACGTCGAGTACTCGAGCATGCGCTTCGCGCTGTTTTTCTTGGGCGAATTCGTCGAGATCGTCGTCATCGCCGCGATCTCCGCCACGGTGTTCTTGGGTGGCTGGCAGATCCCCTTCGTGGACCCGGCGGGGCAGGCCGGAGGGTGGATCGCGGCCCTCCAGGTCGGGGCCTTCGTGGCTAAGGTCGTGTTCATGTGCTGGGTCCTGATGATCATCCGGTGGACCCTGCCCCGCTTCCGCTACGACCAGGTCATGGCGCTCGGGTGGAAGGGGCTGTTGCCGTTGAGCCTGGCGAACATCGTGGTGACCGCGGTGGTCCTGGCTTTTGTGTGAGGTGTTCCGTGGGGAAACTCGTCCATCGCCCCGAGCCGGATTTGACGATCCAGTCCTACCTGCCGGAGACCTGGAAGGGGATAAAGCGGGTCAGCCGGCACTTCTTTGTGAATCTTTTCACAAAAAAAGGGTTCGTCACAAAACAGTACCCGGAGGAACGCTTCCCCTATGCCCCGCGCTACCGCGGGATGCATCGCCTGATGCGCCGCGAGGACGGGAGCGTGCGGTGCGTGGCCTGCTTCCTGTGCTCGACCGCGTGCCCTGCGGACTGCATCCACATCGTGGCTGGCGAGTCCGACAACCGCGAGGTCGAAAAGTACCCGGTCGTCTTCGAGATTGACCACCTCAAGTGCATCTTTTGCGGCTTCTGCGAGGAGGCATGCCCCTGCGACGCGATCCGGCTCGACACCGGGGAGCACCGGGCCCCGGGCTACTCGCGGCAAGAGGAGATGACCGGGAAGGTGGACCTCCTGGCCCGCGGAGCCCCCTCCGTGTCCCGCCAGGGGGGGCGATTCAAGTAGGGGCGTCGCCAGGGGCAAGGGTTGACGCGCCGGTAGGCGGCGATTGGCGGGCCGGGCGCCGTCCTGGCCATGCCCACCCGCCGTAGTGGCGGCATTGTCTAGGGCCTTATCCCGGCCCGCGCTCGGGCATGGTCCGTGGCGGGCACCATGTCGTGTCCTCGAGCGCCCAATCCATGACCTAGAAACCGCAAGCGTGCTTGGCGTGGAAGACCGGGGAGGCCTGGTCTGCCCAGGAGATGTGGCCGTAGGGAATATCCTCTCTGTGGCCAGGTAGGGAGAAGGCGTCCTCGAGGCGGTAGTTCTGGCCGCGCCTGCTCTGCCAAAGCCGCACCACCTCGCCGTTCTCCCGCCAAACGTCCATGAAAAACGCGAATTGCTGCACGGTGAAATCGCGCTTGCTCCAGGCGCTCTCGGGGTAGTCGAGCCAGTAGGCGAAGCCGAGGCGCCAGTTCTCGTATCCCTGCCAGTCCCTGCCCTCATACAGGCCCAGCGAAAAGCGGTGGCCCGTTTGGCCGCTTGCGTTGTCTCGGTACTGCACCCAGAGGCCCGCGTTGAGGACCTTGCCCTGCTGGGGGCCGATCTTCAAGTAGGCGAGCAGCCAGCGGCGATTAAGTCAACGAGCAAGCCCCGACAAATTGTAGTTGGTAGGATTTCGCGAAAAAAGTTTGCCAGAGATAATTTAGGAGACAACTCATTTTTCCAGCGTCCGCTGTTCCGCGCGACAACAAGTCAGCGCCGGCATCGTGAGGCGTTGATCGGCCACACCCGTGCTAGGATCTCATTGTGGACATTCAGAACATTCAGAAGCGGAGGGGATTCCTGATGAAACGGAAGGTATCGCCGCTCCACCTGGTGGCGACTTTGTTGTGGGCGTGCTCGACAGGGGGAGCCGGTCCCTCGGACCACAGTCCGACCCTGGTTTTGGTCGGGGACCAGGGCCGTGACATCTCGAGCGTCGAGGACGAAAGCGGCCCCGAGGTCTTCGTCTCCGGGGAAGCCAATGCGGGGATGCAGGATGTCGCGGCAGAGGTTTCGGATGACAGGGTCGGACCTGACGAGGCCGGGACGCAAGACGAGACCGGTCTCGACCTCGAGGCGGACCCCTCGGGCCTTGCGGAGGGCGATGCGCAGGATGCGCCAGGCCTCTCGGACGTCGAGGCGAGCCCGGACGCCCCCGAGCCGCCCTGGTCCCTCTTCGACCTGGACGCTATCCGCGACCCGTCCACGGCGGGATGCGACTTCCATGACCATCGCACCGTGTGGCAGGGGCTTCAGGTGATGGACGTGTGGCGGCTTTCCTACTGGTCCTGGGAGTCGGTGGGAGGGGTCCTCCGGCCCATCCGCATCCGCGCATTTGCAGCGCGCCCGGCCGGGGGAGGCGTGCTCCCTGGGGTCGTGGTCGCGCACGGGCTCGGGGGGCACGCGGAGGAGTCGCTCGCCACGGGAAACGCGGCTTTGCTGGGGATGTTCGTCATCGCCTACACCGGCCCCGGCGGCGGGAAGCCGGAGGACCCGGACACGCAGTCCGAGGGGATTCCAGCGGGGGACGCAACCACTGGGAGTTTCTTCAGGCTCTTCGACACCGTGCCCGACCCGCGGGGCTCCTGGCTGTGGGGACACGCCGTAGCGGCCATGCGGGCCGTCACCTGCCTTCAGACGCGGCCGGACGTGGACGGCCAGCGCATCGGCATTACGGGGGCCTCGGCCGGGGCCATGGTCAGTCTGATCGCGTCCGGGGTGGACGACCGCATCCGTGTCGCCGTGCCCCAAAGCGGCTGCGGGGCCTTCGATGTCGCAATCCAGGCCCCGGCGGCGTGGCAGTACAACCTCCTCGCGATATCCGGGCTGGACACAAAGAGCCCGCAATGGGTGGCGTTCCTCGCGCACCTGGACCCCATCGTCCACGTCCCGAACACGCGGGCCGCGACCCTGATGGTCAACGGCTCGTGCGACGAGTTCTTCCCCCTCACGGCGCACGTGGCGACGTACGACGCCCTACCTGTCTCGGTGGACCGCAGGACCGCCATCGTGGCCAACTTCGACCACGGGTGCTACACCACGCTCGGTATCGAGTCCAAGGAGACCATCGAGGAACGGGTCGGCGTGCGGTTCGCGGGGAACGTGCGGGCCTGGTTTCAGCACCACTTCGGCACGAACCCGACCTACGCCACCTTCCCGGCGGAGCCGGTCGTGCAGGTCGAGCCAGCGGGGGCCATGACCGCGGTCGCGGCCCTCCCGGACGCCGGGACCAGTGCCTACGAGGTCGAGCGCGTCTGGTACTGGTTCAGCAACGACGACGCCTACACCTTCTTGTCCGCGGAACTGGAGCATCAAGGGGGAGGGGTCTACGGCGCGTTGGTCCCCGCGCCGCTTCAAGACAACACCGTATATTACGTTGACGTACAATACAAGACAAAATCATTTCTCGCGCCGGAGCGCTTCGCCGTCTCATCGAGGCCGCGGGTCCCTCCCGGGTTCATCCCTCACATCCGGCTCTGGGGACTCTGTCTGTGACGGGGACCCTGGAGGCTATGCGAGGGGAACCAGCCCATCAAGCACTGCGAGCGCCGTCTCGTAGCGGTCGAAGGGCGGCATGACGTACACACCCTGCACCCGCTCTCGGAAGGCCTCGAGGGCCTCGCGGGCGATGCGGACGCCCTCCTCCCTGGCCGCCTGCCCCTGACCCGCCCGCCTCATCCGCTCGCGGATGGGCTCGGGGATGCTCATGCCCGGGACCTCGTGGTGCAAGAACTCCGCGTTGCGATAGGAGGCGAGGGGCAGGATGCCCATCACGATGGGGATCCCGAGACCTCGCACGCGGTCGAGAAATCGGTCCATGACCTCCGCATCGAATACGGGCTGGGTCATCGCGAACTCGGCCCCGGCCTCCACCTTACGGCAAAGCCGAGCGATCTCGCGGTCCAGATCGCGGGCGCCAGGCTCGACCCCGCACCCCTTCACGAAGGCGGTTGCGCCCTTCATCCGACGGCCCGAGGGTTCCAGGCCTCGGTTCAGGGCGGACACAAGTCGCAACAGCCCCACGGAGTCAAGGTCATAGACCGTGGTCGCCAAGGGGTAGTCCCCGAGTTTGGAGGGGTCGCCCGTGATGACGAGCAGGTTGCGGATTCCCGTGGCCCACGCCCCGAGCAGGTCGGCCTGAATCCCGAGGAGGTTGCGGTCCCGGCACGTGACGTGCACGATGGGCTCGACTTGAGCCTCGCGCATCAAAAGCTGGGCCATGGCCAAGGCGGACATGCGCGCCGTGGCCCGCGGCCCGTCCGCAATGTTGACGAACCGCACTCCAGCGCGGGCGAGGGCGCGCGCACCTTCCAGGGCACGGCTCGGGTCCGTGCCTGCGGGCGGGTCAATCTCGACGCTGACCACGAAGCCGGACGCGAGGGTCCGCCCCAAGTCCGAGCGCTCAGACAACGGCGGAGGCGTCACCGCTTCCCGCTCGGCCTCGGCCCCGTGCGGGACAAGGACCTGGATGCGCCCGCCGCTCGCCATCCGCACCTCCGCCGCGACCTGGCGGATGTGGTCCGGGGTGGTCCCGCAGCACCCTCCCACGAGGCGCACGCCCGCCTGGAGGTAGCGCTTCGCATATTCGCCCAGGTACTCCGGGGTCGCCATGTACAGGACCCGCCCCTCGAGGCGCCTGGGGTAACCGGCGTTCGGCTGGGCCAGCACTGGCTTGCCAGGGCCGAGCATCCGGGTCACGACCGCCTCCACGCCGCTCGGACCGACCCCGCAGTTGGCCCCGACCACGTCCGCTCCCCACTGGGCCAACAAAGCCGCCACCCGCTCCGGGCCGAGCCCATCCGCGGTCTGCCCCTCCTCGTCGAAGGCCATGGTGGCCGCGATAGGCCTGTCCGTGCACGCGCGGGCCGCGGCAAGCGCGATCTGCATCTCGACCGTGTGCCGGAAGGTCTCGAGGAGCAACAAATCCGCCCCGGCCTCGACCAAAGCCCTGGCCTGGGCCTGAAACACCTCGCGCAGGTGCTCCATCTGCGCGGGGTCGAAGATATCCGGGCTCAGGCCCGTTGGGCCGATGGAACCCGCCACGAGCGCCCGGTCCCGCGCCACGCCCCTTGCGATACGGACGCCGGCTGCGTTGATCGCCTCGACGCGGTCCTCCAGTCCATGACGGGACAGTTTGACCGCGTTGGCCCCGAAGGTGTTGGTCGTCAGGACCTGGGCCCCGGCATCCAGGTAGTCTTGGTGAATCTTCTCGACGAGGTCGGGGCGCGAGAGGTTCAGTTCATCGAAGTTGCGATTGATAAAGACGCCTCGGGCATACAGGAGCGTACCCATGGCCCCATCGAAGACCACGGGTCCGCGTGCGATCAGGTCCTCCAACCGCTCCGGCATCGTCTCCCCTCGCAGGAATCGGCACGAGAATCACTTTAGCAGAAAACTGGAGGGTCGCGAGAGATGACCCGAATTCACGGTCAACTGTCGCAACTCGCCGAATACTCGAGGCATCTGCTGCACCCCGTTTCCCCACCCTCTAGCCGCGAGCCCTTGCCCGCACCTTGCCCAAAACCGCATCGAATCAACGAGTGCCGTCGCGCTGCCGACACCGTGACAGGGGATTCAGAATGCTCAGTTCCTCAAGCCGGTCAAGGGCGCGGGAATCCGCCCTCCGAGTGCGACAAAGCGGGACACGTCGTGCGGCCGGACCTCCATCACGACGAGTTCCCCGAGCAGACCCCCCAGGTTCACCGTGTCGCCGGGCCGCGTGCCGGGGACCGGCAGGATGCGGACCGCGGTGGTCTTGTGGTTGGCCACGCCGATGGCCATCTCGTCCGCGATGATCGCTGCAATGGTCTCGGGGGGCGTGTCGCCAGGAATCGCGACCATGTCAAGCCCTACGGAGCAGATCGAGGTCATGGCCTCGAGTTTGTCGAGCGTCATGGCCCCGGCCCTCACCGCATCCACCATGCCGGAGTCCTCGCTGACCGGGATGAAGGCCCCGCTTAGGCCCCCCACGGACGAGGAGGCCATGACCCCCCCCTTCTTCACGGCGTCCGTGAGCAGGTAGAGCGCCGCAATCGTCCCGTGCGCCCCGGCGCGTTCGAGACCCATCGCCTCGAGGATGTTCGCCACGGAGTCCCCGCGCGCGGGCGTGGGGGCCAGAGAGAGGTCCACCACCCCGAACTGGACCGGCGGACCGAGCCTCGCCACCACCTCACGACCGATCAGTTCGCCGGCCCGGGTAATCTTGAAGGCCATCCGCTTGACGGTCTCGGCCAAAGACGTGCAGTCCGTCCGCTGGTCCAGGCGCTTGTGGCGCTCGATGGCCGCCAGCACCACCCCCGGACCCGAGACGCCGACGTTCAGGACCACCTCCGGCTCGCCCACCCCATGCATGGCCCCCGCGATGAAGGGGTTGTCCTCGGGGGCGTTCGCAAAGACCACGAGCCGCGCGCACCCCGAGGCGTTCGGGGTGCGTCGCCCGGTCTCGGAGAAGACCTGCCCCATGACGGCCACGGCCTCCATGTTGATCCCCGCCCGGGAGGACGCGAGGTTGACTGAGCCGCATACCCGCGTGGTCGTGGCGAGGACCTCTGGCAGCGAGCGCATGAGGATGGCGTCCCCAGGGGTCGCGCCCTTGTGCACGAGGGCCGAGTACCCCGCGATGTAGTCCACCCCGACCTCTGCCGCGGCCCGCTCCATGGCCTGCGCCGCTCGCAGATAGGCCTCGGGCGGGGCGCCCTCCAGCACCAAGGACAGCGGGGTCAGGGCCACGCGGCGGTTGACGATGGGGACCCCGTACATCTCCTCGACCTCGGCGGCGGCGAGGCACAGGTTGCGGGCCAGGGTCGTCACGCGGTCGAACAGGTAAGACTCGATAGCGGCAGGGTCCTTCGAGGGGCATCCGAGCACCGAGACCCCGAGCGTCACTGTGCGGATATCGAGGTGCTCCGCCTCGACCATCCGAAGGGTCTCCCTGACCTCCTCGGGACGATAGAGCATGTCCGCCCCTGCCCTACACGCGGTGCATGGCCCGCAGGATCGCCTCGTGGAAGACGGCCGTCTCCGCCCCGACCTCGCGGCCCGCCGCCTCGATGCGCTCCTTGAATGCACGAAACGACAGGCCGGGCGAGAGGGTCTCGATGTTCACCACGAGGATCATGCTGAAGAAATCGCTCACGATGGTCTGACTGATGTCCTGGATGTCGCCCCCGCAGTCCGAGATGGCGGATGTAATGGCCGCGGCCACGCCCGGGCGGTTCACCCCCGCGGCCACCACGACGGCACGGGCAGGCTCCCTGGCCAGGGCCTGCTCCAGGGAGGGCCGGAGCCGCTCGTCTCGGACCAACGAATCCGCCGGGAGCACGCGCTCCCCGACATCGGACAGACCCGCCAGGGCCCTGGAGACCTCCTCGGCGATGCGAGCAACCTCATCCGGCAAGGCCACAGGCCCCTTCGCGCCGCTATGGGGGTCTCGCGGGATGTCCTCCGCGGAGGGGACGCTGCCTCCGCCGTACACCAGCCGGATCCCCTTGCGGGACGCGTATTCGCGGGCGAGCGGGGTGACGACCATGCCCCGCACCACCTCGACCACGCCGTCCCTCGCAAGGGCCTCGATGTCCGCCTCGGTGATGACCTTCTTGCTCATGGTCTTTCTGTGGTGCTTGGCCTTGCGGGGCCGCTTCCATCTGGGCTGATGGCCTCTTCCACGACCTGAAATCGGTCCACGATGGCCACGACCGCCGCGTCCACCGGGAAGTGAGGGGCCTCGCCCTCGGCCAGGGTCGGCTCCACCCCGACGCGTGCCGCGTGTCCGTAGGCGACCACGACGTCCTCGCCCGGTCCAGCGCCGAGGATGTCCGCCACGACGACCCCGTCATGGAGCCCGCGCGGTCCGTCCGACTCGTCCGCCACGGCCCCCCGGACCCGCACCAAGTCGTCCAGGTGGTAGGGCCGGACCAGGAGGAGCCGCAACCCCTCCAGCCCTCTCCACTTGACCGACGACCACACGGTGCCCACGACCCGCGCCAAAAACATCGTCCAGCCCCCTGGCGCCGCTTCCGCAATGTCCCACCAACCCGCGACCCGTGTCAACCCTGTTCCACCCGAATTTCCCAGCGACTTACCAGGACTCGATGTCCTTCACGCCGAGATCGGACAGGCGGGAGCGAAAGACGAGGCGGAGCAGGGCCTCACGGTCGGATTGGCTCAGGGAGGTGAAGGTCCCGGCGACCTCGGGGCCGAGCGGGCCGCTCGTGCACCGCAAGACCCGGCCCGGCAGGACCAGGGGCTCTGGCGGGCCGAGCACGAGCCAGACCTGTGACCCCTCGGGTGCTTCCGTCGGGGCAAACCACCGGAAACCGGATGCGCTCAGCTCGATCGGGACGACCTCCGTCGGAGGCGGCGAGTCGGGCCCCACACAAGACAGGCTCAGCATGGCAGGCAATTTCAGCACGGCCCGGATGAATTCCCGCTTCTCCATCTCGCGCGGCTCGTGGGCCGGCAGCACGTAGATCCGCGTCTTCGTAAGGACCTCGGCGACGGAGCCGCGCAGGTGAAAGACGCCGTTCGCAGTCGCATACACGACAAGGAGCGGCCTCCCGCGCTCGAATTGCTTCCGCGCCCCCCCGGAGCGGGTATTGCAGGACGGGCTGTCCGAGTCCATGGTTTCGAGGACCAGCCCTCGACCGCGGTCGAACAGCACCCGGGCCCTGACGAACTCGATCTCCGGGCGACCCAGCAGGACCACGTTGACTTCCTGGCCCACCTCGGGCCTTCCGGAGCCTGCTCCCCAAGTCGTCATCGGGGAGCGTGGAGGGGGTACCGGCCCACCTCGCCCGTCTCGGTCGGAGGTCACCGGCCTCCCCCTCTCAGGAGGTTGCGCGCCTGCACTGCCTCCCCCTTCATGTCCTTCATGGCCTTCGCCAGTTCGTCGGCAGCCGCCCGGATCTGCTCGACCAGGTCCGCTACCTCGGGCAGGCCGGCGACCCGCTCCGCCAGCTCGGAAACCAACCCCGTCACCACATCCAGGCTCGTTCGGCCCTCAGGCACCAAATCATTGACCCGCTCGACCACCGCCCGCACCAAGCCAAGGTCAGCCACCTGCCCCCCACCCGGCGGAGGGGGTGGCGCGGCCGTCACCCGCTCGTTGAGCCGCTCCACCTGCTTGCGGGCCTCCGCCAGGTCCCGCCGGAGTTTCGAGACCTCCTCCTCGAGTCGCTGATTCTCGGCCTTCAGCGCGGCAATTTCCCCGGAGGCCCCGGCCCCGGCCTTCGCCTGTTCGACCTCCTCAAGAAGTCTCGAAATCTTCTTCAAATACGACCGGTTCGCTGTCTTGACCTCGGACAGCTCCTGCATCACGACCCTCAACTGCTCGTCGAGCGCCACCGCCCGCTCCGCAGCGGTCGAGGCGTCTGCCAGACGCGCAGTCAGTTCCGCCACCTGCCTGCGCAGACCCTCGATCTCGACCCTGGCCTCGCTCCGTTCTTCCTCGAACTGGCGCTTGAGCGCCTCCCATCGTTGCAGCTCTTCCTCGAGTGCGGCCTTTTCGGTCTCGAGGCGCTTGAGGGCCTGGGCCGCCTCCTTCTCCCGCGCGCGAGCCCCTTCAATGTCGCGCTCCAGGGCCGAGACCCGCGCGGCGGTCTCCGCGATCTCCCGGCGCGAGGCGGCTTCCTGTTCCGCTGTCCGGCGCGCCTCTGCGACCTCCCGAGACAAATCCTCCACCCTCCGATTCGCCTCCGCGACCTGGGTTTCAAGCGCCTCGACCTGGGCCACAAGCCCGTCGCGCTCCGCGCGGACGGCCTCGACCTCCGCGGCGAGGGCCGTGGCCTGCTCCGACGCCTCTCGGGCGCGAGCCCGTTCCTCCTCGAGGAGGGCCCTCTGGGACTCGAGGTCCTCCTCGAGCCGCGCGCGCTCGGCTTCCGTCGCCTGAAGGACTCGTTCCAAATCCGCTACGCGCAACTCGGTGTCGCGCTCGGTCTCCATGGCCTCGTACCGCGCGACGACCTTTCCGAGCTCCTCCACCTGGACCTTGAGCAGACGGATCGCCTCGTCGCGCTCGCGGACCTCGGCCCGGAGTCTTTCGTTCTCGGCTTTTAGCGCCTCCTCGCGGGCCTCGCGCTCGCGGTCCGCCTTCAAAATACGGTCCAGGTCCTCGCGTGGTGCCTCGGCTCGAAAGTCAACCACCCCGGTCGCCTCGGCGCGAGTGTCGAGCGGTGGTGTCCCCCGCCTAGGGGCTTCGACGGGGGGCGGCGGCGGGACCTCTTCCTCGAGCGCGAAGGTGACGTCCTCCATGTCTTCTTGGGGGGCCTCCCGTCCACGGGCATCGGGCTCAACGGTCGGCCGGGGCCCACGGGAGGCCTGGACCTCGGCAAACCCGGCTGTGTCGTATCCGAGGGTGCGACCCAGGACCTCCGGCGCGGCAGCGGACGCGGGCGGGGACACCGCTTTGGGCTCCGTCGTGGGCCGCACCGGCTGCGAGGGCAACGGAGGAGGAACCGGCGGTTCCTCGTCGCGCGGGACGGCCCGTCCAGCCGGCGCCGGGCGAGCCGAGGCGCGAACCACGGGTGCGCGGTCACGCTCGTCCAGGTGAAACTCGATCTGAAATGTCCCGCAGAACAGGCTCTCTCCGTCCTCGAGTATCACCTCGGTCACGCGTTGGCGACGGTAGAACGTCCCATTGGCGCTCCCCAAGTCCTGAAGGACATAGCGCCCATCTTGCCAGCATACGACCGCGTGCTGGCGCGACACCGTGTTGTTCTTCGTCTTTAGATCGCACTCCTTGCTCCGCCCGATGAGGACCCTGGGACGGTCCGGCCCAACATGGACCAGGTCCTCCTCCCCGGCCTCATTCACGTACTTCAAGATGGCCACGGCTCCCCCCGGAATCAGTCTGCCCGATACGCCCGGAACATCCCGACCTCACGGCCGGTCCAATCCAGCACGCGCCCGGTCATCACGTGGCGCCCAAAGGTCCCGATGAAGCGATACGGGGCCTTCATGGCCTCGCATGTCTGGGCCCTCGCCTCCAGGTCCATCTTGAACTCGACCTGGCCGTCCTTCTCGCTCAACCCGCAGACCGCCATTCGGACCCTGTCGCCTCCCGAAAACCCGAAGTCCGCGACTGGCATGCCAGACTCCCTGGTATCGAGCACGAACTCGAAAAAACGCCCCTCGTCCACCTCCCCGCTCGCGTTCCACAGCCCCTGAAAACCCCCGCCACATCCCCCGAGCAGGAGCATCCCGACCCAGGCCCACGTCCGCCATTCGCGCCCGCCCATGGTCTCCTCCCAGGCTGCAAGACATTCTCCGCTGGAATGGTACTTCGGGACAAGGCGCTTGACAAATTGGGCCTTGCTTCCATGGCCCGCCGTGGTATCGTGGCTCCTGCCCGTTTCGAGATTCCTTGACTCTGGGGAGGTACCCATGCTCGACGAGATCGCAAGTCTGCAACCCCGTCTTCTATTCCGCCACTTCGCGGACATCCTCGCGATTCCTAGAGGGTCGGGCCACGAGGCACGCGCCCGCGAGTACGTGATCGCATGGGCGCGCTCGCGGGGGTTCGAGGCCCTGACCGACGCCGTGGGCAATGTCGTGGTCCGGGTCCCGGCAACTCACGGGTTCGAGGGGGCGCAGACCGTGGTGCTCCAGGGGCACCTGGACATGGTGTGCGAGAAGAACGCGGACGTACCGCACGACTTCGGGAAGGACCCGATCCCCGCCTACGTGGATGGGGACCTCATCCGGTCGCAGGGGACCACGCTTGGTGCGGACAATGGGATCGGGATCGCGGCGGCGATGGCCGCAGCCGAAGACACGGAGTGCCGGCACGGCCCGCTGGACCTTCTGTTCACGGTGGACGAGGAGACAGGCTTGAGCGGGGCCTTCAACCTGGACCCATCGCTCATCCGGGGGCGAATCCTGTTGAACCTGGACTCCGAGGACGAGGGGGTGCTCTACGTCGGGTGCGCGGGTGGGGGCGACACCACGATCACGCTGGCCGCGTCGCCAGCGCCCGTGCCAGAAGGGGCCGTCTGCCTGAACATCAAGGTGTCGGGACTGAAGGGCGGACACTCGGGCCTGGACATCCACAAGGGGCGCGGCAATGCGATCCGCATCCTGGCCCGGGCCGTGGCCGCGGGGGCGGGTCTTGACGGCTTTCAGTTCGGTTGCCTCGAGGGCGGCAACAAGCGCAATGCCATCCCGAGGGAGGCGACCGGGTGCGTGTACCTGGCGGCGGACAAGGCCGAGGAGTTTGTGCGCAAGGTCCGGGAGTTCGCGGACATCATCCGCACGGAACTCGGGGCCGCGGACCCCGGCGTGACCGTGGAGGTCTCCAGGGACCCAGGGGCGTGTCCGGCGATGGATGCCGCGACCTCCGGACGTTTGCTCCGACTGCTCCTGGCGCTGCCCCACGGGCCGCTCGCCATGAGCCAGGACATCCCAGGCCTTGTGGAGACCTCGTCCAACCTCGCGGTGCTCAAGCGCGACTCCGAGCGCGTCACGGTCCTGTGCAACAGTCGCTCGTCGGTCAGCACGGCCCTCGACGCGGTCCGGCTTGGGATCGTGGCGGCGGGGGAACTCGCGGGGGGCACGGCGGAGCGGTCCGGCCAGTACCCGGGCTGGAGGCCGAACGTGGACTCGCCGCTGCTCGCGCTCACGCGCAAGACCTGGGCCGAGATGACCGGGACCGAGCCAAAAGTGACGGCCATCCACGCGGGGCTCGAGTGCGGTGTCATCGCCGAGCGCGTCCCCGGCATGGATTCCATCTCGTTCGGACCGACCATCCGGGGCGCCCACTCGCCGGACGAGCGGGTCTCGATCGGGTCCACGGCCAGGTTCTACGAGTTCCTGAAGCGCCTGCTCGCGGTCCTGGCTTCGCAGTCGTAACTCCGGGAACCGACACCTCAAAGGACCCTTGCAGGGGCTACTCCGATTCCGGCACAATGGCGCAGGGTCGCGCGGAGCGGACCATGCGCTGCTTCCTGGGACTGGCTGTGTGGCTCGCGATGAGCACGAGCCTGGCCGAGAAGGCCCTGGCCGCGTGCGGGGCTGATCCCACGACCACCTGCCAAGGTCGGTGCGGGGGGAGCGGGGTCGGATTCTGCGACTGCGACTCCGGGTGCATGGCGAACGACACCTGCTGCCCCGACTTCGAGGAATGCTGCCCCCAATGTGTGGACCCGTGCGTGGGGAAGGAGTGCGGGGACGACGGGTGCGGGGGGTCGTGCGGGTTGTGTGGGTTTGGACCCCAATGGTCTTGCGTGGCCGGCAAATGCGTGTGCACCCCCTACTGCGCGGGGGCCGTGTGCGGCAAGGACGGTTGCGGCGGGTCCTGCGGGACGTGCCCTCCGGGCCAGGTGTGCGCCGGGGGCAAGTGCGTGACCCAGACGTGCACCCCCAACTGTACGGCGAGGCAGTGCGGGGATGGGGGGTGCCCGGACCAGCCGGACGCGTGCGGGGTGTGTCCTGCGGGCCAGACGTGCAGTGTCTGGGGTCAGTGCCAGGGGTGCGCGGTCCAATGCGACGGCAAGGACTGCGGGGATGATGGGTGCGGGGGCTCCTGCGGGACATGCCCTTCCGGGAAGGTCTGCAACGAGCACGGGCAGTGCGTGACCCCGCCGTGCGTGCCGGATTGCCCGGGCAGGCAGTGCGGGGATGACGGGTGCGGGGGCTCCTGCGGGACATGCGCGCCCGGGAAGACCTGCGACGAGAGCGGGGTCTGCGTCCCGCCAGTCGTAGACCCGGGCCAGACGGACGGCACGGCGGGGGGCGATTCCCCGCAAGCGAGTGAGGAGGTTCTGTCCTCGTCAGACCCAAAGGGGGCGGACGATGTCGTCCCGGAACCAGCCAGCGAATCGCACGAGGCTTCTCCGGCACCCGACCTCGGGCCGGACATCACCTGTCCCCCTGGGCAGCGCTGGTCGTACGGGCGTTGCATCGCGTCCCCCGGTGAACAGGTCAGTGGCGCGACCGGCGGAGGATGCAGTGCCGGGCCAGGCGGCCCCACTGGGCCGCTCGTGGTCCTGGCCACGCTTTTTGCATTGGCCGGTCTCGCAAGGCGCATCCTCGTGCCACCGCTCTGAAAGGGGGCGTCGCAGGCGCCTCGTCATCCGCGCCGGAAGAAAGCCAGGGGAGAGGCGGTCAGGGCGCGCGTCCAGCGTCGCTCGGGCCCTCGGAGGGGGTTTCGCCGTCAGCCGGTGGGACCTCCTCGGGCTCGTCCTTCCCGGCCTCGGGCTCGCCGGCCTCGCACCAGCCCCAGTCAAACGGCGGGAACTCCGAGGGGTCGAGGATCGTCAAAGCCGCCACCGGTCCTGCGCCGAGGTCCCGAGTGTCATGGACCTGCATGCCGAGATGACTCAGGCTGTACACGTAGTCCTCGATGAAGACCCCGCGGTAGATCTGGGCCTGCCAGTAGTCGGGATAGGCATGGCAGTGGTCGTGGCCACCGTAGGCCTCGAAGAAGCCCATGTGGCTGATGCTCGGCAGGACCTCGATGGCTTCCTTGGTCACCCGGAAGAGCGCCAATTCTGACTTGAAGTGCCCGGTCCAGCCGGACTCGTCCCAGGTCTCGACCCAGCCGCTCACGGGGATGGCCAGGAGGTTGCGCGCCTGGAAGAAGGTAAAGGCCTTGTGGTCCCACAGGGCGTCGCTCCAGGTGCTCCAGCCGTCGCCGATCACCTGCGACTGGACGCTCTTCGGGTTGGCCGGGTCCGTGACATCAAAGACCTCGATCTTGACCCCGCCGACGCTCCCCTCCTCGTCGGCATCCCGTCCCGCGGTCAACAGGTAGCCAGGCTCCAGAGGATGGATGTAACTGGAAAACCCTGGGACCTTCAATTCACCGGCGACCTTGGGCGCGGTCGGGTCCCGGAGGTCCAACACATACAGCGGGTCCACCTGCCGGAAGGTAACGACGTAACCCTGATCCCCGATAAACCGCACTGCGTAGATGCGCTCGCCCTTTCCAAGGCCTGCCACCACACCGACAACCTTTAGCCGGTTGCCCTCCTCCGTAAGCACCGTCACCCGGCTCTCTGTCTGGTCGTTGTTCCACCAGCCGAAGCCGTCCGTGGTGGCGACCCTCAAGTGCCCCTCGTACTCGTCAAAGGCGAACTGATTGATGGCGTAGCCCAACACCTCTCCCGAGGCCCGATAGCGGGCGTTGCCGTCCGCATCGAAGGCGAACTTGTGGATGTGGGTCATGACCGGAGGGGGCTCCTCCTCTCCCTTCCACCACCAGTAGAACCCCCAGTTCGTCGTCCCGACGTACACCGCGTCCAGGCTCGCATACACAGTCCCCCAGGACCCCTGGATGGTCGAGGCCTCGAGACCACCGGTCTCCGCATCCAGCGAGAGCAGGCTCAGCAGCCCCACGCCAGAGAAGACGCTCGGGGCGTGAATGTCGTTGCAACTCCCGACCATCTGCCCATTGGCCCAGTGGACCTCTCCGTCCTCGACGACCCAGTACCGCGGCAGCCACTCCTCCAGAGTCCGAGCTCGGATCTTCTCGATGTTCCGAGCCATCATGGCGTCGAAGGCGGCGTTGATCTCCTCCGGGGTGGGGGTTGTCTCCTCCCCGCCAGGCCCGTACCACGTGAGTTCCGGAGGCCAGTATTCCAAATCATAAAAGTATTGATAATTGTTTTGCGCGAGGTAAACTTTGGAGCCGATGCGACGGGCGTCCATCGCGTAGCCATCGAAGAAGTACTCCTTCACCACGCGGGGATTCGCCTTGTCCGCGAGGCTCACTACGGCCACGGTCGTGACGGGGCGATAGTCGTAGCAGTAGGGCTTCTCGCCATCCGTGCTGCCTCCGGTGCCGACCGGCGCCGCGGCGCCACCGTCCGTGGCCACGCCCTCGTCGGCGGGCATGGGCTTGCCGTACCCGTCGTCCCCCTGGTACCGGCAGGGCGCGTCTGGAACCAGCTCGTAAAGGTTCTCGCTCCCGAGCACGACGGCCTTGTCGCCGTCCAAGAAGAAACTGGATGGCCAGCCCCGCAGCGCCACCCGGCCCAGTTCACGGGTCTCGGCAGCGGGCCACGTCTTCACCACGACGAGGTTGCGGCCGCTCAAAAGATAGATGTGCTCGCCGTCGGTCTTGACCCGGTCCGCTTCGTCCACGCCCTCGACCTGGAGGTTGGTCCCGCTGTATTCGTCGGGCGTGGCATCGTCCTTGGGGGCCCCGCCCGCAGTGGGTGCGGCCTGGTCCTCGGCACCCGCCTCGGGTCCGAAGCCTCGGTACCAGCCACAGTCGTCCGGTTCGAGGAGGCAGCGGCGGTTCGCCTCTACATGGAGGGTCATCTCGGTGATGACGGCGTCCTCGAGCCAGGCCTCGGCCTGCTCGCAACTTGTGGCCGCGGTGAGCGCTGCCGCCTTCTTCCAGTCCATCCCCAGGACCTCTCCCTGCTCCTTCGGGCCCTCTTGGCTCCTTGCGCACCCGAGCACCCCCAGTGCGGCAAAGGCCAGAAACCCCAGGCACCTTGTTCTTTGCCACCTCATGACGTCTACCTCCTGCGACTCTTACCCTTCGTGGTCATCCCGCCGGCTCCATGGGTCGGCGTTCCCAAGCCGCCGCGACTTTGATGCAAGCGGCGCGCCATACAGTAAAAAGAACAAATTCCAAGGGTTGAGAGCAATCCATTCTCCGCGAGCGTCCCCAACCGCGACATGCCTGTCATGGTTCGGGGGCGAGGCCCCATATCCCATCATGGTCTCCCTCCCTGCATCTACTCGTTCACCTGCTGTTTCTCGAGCCGGACAGTCAGCATCGCATCGAGATGGAGCGTCTTGCGCGTCCAGTCCTGCGAGGTGAAGGAGAGGGAGGCAGCGACCCGCACGGCGAGGGTCGGCATGGTCTGCAAGGCCGACAGGTCCACCTCGTACTCATCGAATGCCTGGACCTTGACTGTGCGTGGGTCCAGCACGTCTCTGGACACCCCGAACCCCGGCAGTTCCAGTCGCAGGGCCGGGACCACGACCTTATCGAAGTCCGAAAAGGGCGGACAGCCTTGCGACTGCAAGTAGGCGTCTAGCCGCTCGTGTAGCGCGGGAACAAATAGTCGCCGTCGTCAATGAACTCGGAGGATTGAAGCCCGGCCAGGACCACCCACCGCAAGGAAAGCAAATCCCTCTGCGTGCGGGCCCGGACCAACCCCTCCAGGAAGGCCGAGGTCTCGTCCAGCGGGAGGACCTTGCGCGCCTCCTCGGCCCGGTCCTCGCAGGGAGAGGACGCCGGTGGAAAATCTGAATCCACTAGGACCAAAAGGATGGACTGGTTCCCGATGGGGACCGTGTTCGCACTGCCCAGAGTCGGCACATCGAACAAGCACCTGCCGTCCACGCACGAGCCCCCGACGCAGTCCGCGTCGGAGCAACACTGGGCACCCGGGCAGAATACGTCGCCGCAGCACCGCGCTGGTCCAGGCGAGTCTCCACCCCATCCGCCGCGCATGCATCATCGGACCTCCCTCGATGACCCTCCCTGGGACAGACACGCGCTCGGCCTGCCGGCTCCCTACGGACGGGCTGAGTGTCAAAAAGCGCGAACATGATACCATAAAGCGGCGAACGCTCGGGTTGGGGCCATGCGGCCAGCGAGGTTGTTGTGGATATTGGCCGGGCTTGCCGGATGCGCGGGCACGTCCGGGACGAGCGATGCAGGGTTCTTGCCAGACCCTCCACCCAGTAAGGACCTCGGGGAGGTCTCGGGGGCTGAGCCGGACCAAACCGAGATGGCCGCGGACTTCTTCGGGCCAGAGGCGCCCTCCCCCGTGGACGATGTCCAGCCGAGCGAACTGGACTCGGGCGAGCCCGAGCCGCCTCCCGGTCCACCCCCGCTCCTTGTCACGGAGGTCTCGCCGGACCACGGGCCTGCGAACGCCCTGACCACGGTGAGCGTGAAAGGGGCAGGGTTCCAGGAGGGGGTCCAGGTCCTGTTCGGGGGGTTCAAGTCCCCGTCGGTCTTTGTGCTCGGCGAGGGCCTCCTCAACGCCTCGGCCCCCCCGCATCCGCCCGGCCTCGTGGACGTGCGCGTGGTGGCACCGGACGGCAGGGAGGCTGTCCTTCCAGACGCCTTCCGCTATGTGTCGAGCCTCGCCCTGTCGGCAGTCGAGCCTTCCGAGGGGCCCTCCACGGGCGGCACCCCGGTCGCCATCCGGGGCGGTGGGTTTTTGAACCAGCCCCTGTTCTTGTTTGGGGGGCGCTCGGCCATCTCGGTACGCGTGGTGGACGACTCGCTGGCCCTGGCCGTGACCCCGCCGCATGACCCAGGTGTCGTGTCCGTGATCGGCGTGGCTGGCTCGGAGCAGGTGCGGCTGGACGATGCCTTTGAGTATCGGCCACCCGTGGTCGAGCCCGTCCCGTCCACCCTGCGCCTGTTCTCGGTCAGCCCGGCCTCTGGCCCCCCGGAGGGTGGGACCAAGGTGCACATCGTGGGCGAGGGATTTGCGCCAGGCATTACGGTGCGCATCGGGGCCCTACCCGCGATGGCAGTTGAGGTGAAGAGTCCCACGCTCATCAGCGCCATGACGCCACCGGGGAGCCCAGGGCCTGCGGACGTGGCGGTACGGCTTATGGGGGGGGAGGTGGTGCTGCCAGGCGGCTTCCTTTACGACACGGGCACGGTTGTGGTCCTCGCCTTGGAGCCCGACACCGGCTCGTGGGCAGGCGGGGCCAGGGTGCGGCTGTACGGCTTTGGCCTGGACCGCGTCTCGCACGTGTTCTTCGGCCCTGCCCCCGCCCAGATCTTGGCTGTGGAGTCCTCGGTGTCCCTCGTGGTGCGCGCCCCAAAGGCCGAGTCCACCGGGTTCGCCCCCGTGTTCGCCTTCGGGGAGGGGGCGAGCATGGGCGCGCACCAATTCTTCTATTTCGATCCTGCGCTGTCCGGAGGGGGGACGTGGGGTGGGCCGGCGCGCGGCGATGTCAATGTCACAGTCTTCGATGGACACAACGGCGCGCGCCTGCGAGACGCCTTTGTGGTCCTGGGTGACGACCCCCACTCGCCGTTCCAGGGCCGCACGGATGAGCGGGGCCAGATCACCTTCTCCGCGGACGACTTGCGCGGACCCGTGACCGTGAGCGCGACCAGGGAAGGGTACACGGCCTACACGCTCGCGGGCGCGGACGCGCGCAATATCACGGTGACCATCAGCCCCCAGGCCCAGCCCGAGAACCCAGGCGTCCCTCCGAGTGTGAACCAGGGGACTTGCACGGTGCGTGGGCGGGTGCGGGACTTTGGCAAGTATTTCTTGAAGCCACCGTGGGTGGAGGGGGACCCCTACGTGCGCTGCGGCACCACTGCGACCAGCCTGTTCGGGGGTACGCCGGACCCTGGCCCCCTCGCCCGCGCGGACGAAGCGGGCCGCTTCGAGATCGCCACGCGCACCGGGCGGTTCGCGGTCGTGTGCCTGCTCGCTGTGGTGGATTCGGACCTTGGCCGCGAGGTACCGCTGCGGGTGGGCATTGCAGGCGGACTTTCCTGCTCGGACCCGGCGGTGCCCATCGAGGGGGTCGAGGTGAGCCTCGGTGTCGAGATGGACGGGGAGTTGTGGGTGGGACTCCCGGACCTCCCTGCGGCCCCAGCGGAGTTGAGTGGCCCGGCCTTCCTGGGGGCGTGGGACCTCGGCTCCGATGGATGGCTCGAAGTGCTAAAAAACCCCCAGGTTAGTGGGCCCAGGAGGGTCCGGTTCCCGTACCAGCCTGCCTCGTTCGTGGGGCCGCTGCAGGGCAAAGGGTACTCCTTGTACGTCACCGCCTCGGCCAAGGCGGGCGGGATGCCCTACGCCGTGGTCCTGGGGATGTCCAAGCAACCTCCACCGCCCCCATCGCTCCTCGTCGAGGACCTGGCTGGCTTCCTCGAGGTCCCGACAGGCCTGCGCCACGCGATCACCGCGATGCAGACCCTGCCGGACGGGAGCGTGCTTGCAGCGACCTCCGCAGGGGCGGTGCTTAGGGACGGGGGAGGCGGGTTCGAGATGTGGAAGGCCCACGTGCACAACCTGGTCCTCGCACTGTGGGCAGCGGATGCCGAGACGTTCTGGCTCGCTGGTGAGCGGGGGCGCGTCTGGCGTGTGCTAGGGGGGGAGATCGAGGAGGTGCCGACCGGCCTGGCAGTGGATCTCAAGGGTCTGTGCGGATGGGCCAACGACAACGTGATGGTCGCTGGCGGGGCATTCCTGTTGCGCCACGATGGGACTGCCTTCTCGCCGGAGCCCCTTCCATCGGAACTCCTTCTGAATGACGCGGCGTGCCTTGCGGATGGGGCGCTTGTCGCAGTCGGGGCCTCGGGGGCAATCGTGACTGGCATGCCTGGGGGCCCGTACGAGGTCGAGCGCCCTGTCGAGGTGGACCTGTTTGCCGTGGAGCCGGATGGGGCAGGAGGCGTGTGGGCGGTAGGGGCCCAGGGGACCCTTGTCCACCACGCTGCCGGCGAGGTCGTGGCCCTTCAGGCGCCCGTGCAGGCGGACCTCTTCGGGCTCGTGGTCCAAGAAGATGGCACCGTCCTCGCGTTCGGCGAGAACGGAACCATCGTGCGGTGGGACGGAGAGGGCTGGCGCGACCTCTCCCGGCCGGACCTCTCCATGGATCTGTTGACCGGGGTCGTCGTGCAGGGCCGAGTCGTGCTGGGCGGGCGCAGGTTCCTCGCCCTGCCCGGCTTCATCCCCTTCCCGACGATCCTTGAGCCTGCGGACGGCTTGTCCTGGTCCGGGGCGAGGCTCGCGTGGTCCTTCTCTGGATCGCCCCGGATCACGCACCAGCAGTTCATCTTGTCGGACGAGAAGGGGTACCCGTTCTGGCTCGGAATGACAGGCGACTCGCGCGAGGTCAGGCTTCCAGACCTTCGGGCCCTCATGGGCTACACCCCGATTCCACCGGGCCAACGCCGCATGAACCTGACCAGTGCCTACACACCCGGATTCACGGTCCATTCCTTCAACTCGGCTCAACTGAACTACTACCTCCGCGAGGCGTTTTCGGTTGCGCTCTCCACCTTCCAGTGACTTGTGGGCCGTTGTTTTGGCAGCGGGCCATGGGCGGAGGATGGGTGGACCAAAGGCATTGCTCCGCACCCCGGATGGGAGGACTTTCCTCGATGCGGTCGTGTCCGCGGTGCGCGAGGCCGGGGTCTCGCGCGTGGTCGCGGTGGTAGGTCCGTGGTGGCAGGCGAGAGAGGCACCTTGCAGCGTGGTCCTCAACCCCCACCCGGAGCAGGGGCTCATCTCCTCGTTGCAAATCGCGATCCGCAGCGCCTTCGACCCATCCGGGACGCCCACTCCTTCTGTGCGACCCGCCATCCTGCTGGCCCTTGTGGACCACCCTGCGGTGCGGGCCGAGACGGTGCGCATCTTGGTGGAGGCACATCGCGCAAACCCGGAACGGATCATCGTGCCCGTCTTTCGCGACGGGACGCGGATTCGGCGAGGGCACCCGGTCGTGTTCCCGGCCTGGGCCGTGCCGGAGTTCTTTGGCCCGGCTGCGAGCGCGGAGGGTCCGCGGGCCGTGCTCCGACGTCACCCCGATGCCGTGAGGGAGGTCGAGGTCAAGGACCCTGGCGTGCTCCTGGACATCAACACGCCGGCGTGCTACGAGAAGTGGGCGATGGAGGCATCGGGGAGCGGCAAGCGGGGGACGTCATGAGATGGATTGGGGCGAGGGTCGTCCGCAAGGACGCCATCGAGAAGGTGACAGGCCGGGCGCGATTCGCGGCGGACCTGTTCGTGCCTGGGATGCTCCGGGTGAAGGTCGTGCGCTCGGGGGTCGCGTACGGACGAATCCGCCGCATCGCGTCGCAGGACGCCCTGGAGGTGCCTGGGGTGGTCGCGGTCTTGACCGCCAAGGACATCCCAGGCCGCAACTGCATCCCGGTGGTTTTCGACGACCTGCCGCTCCTTGCGGCGCAGGAGGTCCGCTTCCACGGCGAACCCGTGGCGCTTGTCGCGGCGGAGACAGAAGTGGCAGCCGAGGAGGGTGCAAGGCGCGTCCTCGTCGAGGTCGAGGAGTTGCCCCCGGTTCTGGACCCGCTTCAAGCCCTTCGCCCCGATGCCCCGCGGCTTTTTGGCGAGGACAATGTCTTCAAGCGCTGGCGCGTGCGGCGCGGGGACGTCGAGGAGGCCCTCCGACGCGCGGACCTCGTGGTCGAGAACACCTACCGCACGCCGTACCAGGAACACGCCTACCTCGAGCCTCAGGGGATGCTCGCGGTGCCGACCCCGGACGGCGGCATCGAGGTGACCGGCTCTATGCAGTGCCCCTTCTATGTCCGGGAGGGGGTCGCGACGGTCCTGGGCTTGCCCCTTGCGCGGGTGCGCGTGGTCCAGGCCACCACGGGGGGCGGGTTTGGCGGCAAGGAGGACGTTCCATCCATCGTGGCCGGACAGGCGGCACTGGTCGCGTGGAAGACTGGCAAGCCCGCACGCCTCATCTACACCCGGGACGAGGACATCCTCTCGATGTCCAAGCGGCACCCTGCGGTCATCGAGTCCCGATACGGCTTTGCCAAGGACGGGACCCTTCTGGCCGCGGATGTGCGCTATGTCCTCGATGCGGGGGCCTACGCGACCCTCTCCCCAGTCGTGGCCTGGCGGGGGACCGTGCACGCGGTCGGGCCGTACCGGTGCGAGAACGTGCGTATCGAGACCCTGGCCGTGGCCACGAACAAGGTCCCGTGCGGGGCCTTCCGGGGCTTTGGCTCTCCCCAGGTCCTGTTCGCAGCGGAGAGCCAGATGGACGAGGCCGCGCAACGCCTGGGCCTGGACCCCATCGAGATCCGGAGGCGCAACCACCTGCGCGACGGAGATGTGACGCCGACCGGACAGGTCCTGCGGGCCGAGGTCGGGCTCGGGGAGGCCCTCGACCGGGTCGTACGGGCCTCCGGCTGGGCCGAGAAGCGCTCCCGCGGCGGCGGTCAGGGGACCAAGCGCTACGGGATCGGGTGCTCCGTGGTCCACTATGGCGTCTGCCTGGGGGCAGGCGGGCGCAACCTGGACCGGGCCGGGGCCTTCGTACAGTTGATGTACGACGGGAGCGCGGTCTATGCGGTCGGGACCACCGAGATGGGCCAGGGGATGCACACGGTGCTCTCGCAGGTCGTGGCCGAGGAACTGGGGGTGCCCTACGACGCGGTCCGACCGGTCCCCTCGGACACCCACATGGTCCCGGACTCGGGGCCCACCGTGGCCTCGCGCACCACGGTGATGAGTGGCAACGCCCTGCGCGAGGCCATTGCCCCCATCCGCAAGACCTTGCAGGAGGTCGCGGCGACCCTTTTGAAGGTCCCGGACCCCTCCTCTATCCGCCTGGAGAACGGGCAGGCGTTCGCACCGGATGGCCGCTCTGTCGCCTACGAGGAGGTCCTGCACCGCTGCTTCCTGGAGCGCCGGCCTCTGGCTTCCTCGGGTTTTGTCGTGTCCCCGGAGACCTCGTGGGACGTGGAGACCGGTGCCGGGGACGCCTACATCACCTACTCCTTCGCCGCGAACGTGGTCGAGGTCGAGGTGGACGTCGAGACCGGGGAGGTCGAGGTCTTGCGCGTCTATGCAGCCCACGACATGGGGAAGGCCATCAACCCAACGGGGGTCGAGGGCCAGATCGAGGGCGGGAGCGCACAGGGTCTGGGTTATGCCCTGCTCGAGGAGGTCTTGCACGACCAGCAGGGCCGCATGGTCAACAACCGCTTCTCGACGTACCTGATCCCGACCGCTAAAGACGTTCCGCCCATCGAGGCTTACATCGTGGAGAAGCCGACTGCGGTCGGGCCGTATGGGGCCAAGGGCTTCGGGGAGCAGCCCTTGATGGGGATCGCCCCGGCAGTGGCGAATGCGGTGTGCCATGCGACCGGGGTACGGGTGCGGGAACTCCCGATCACGCCCGAGAGGCTTTGGCGGGCCCTGCGGGAGAGGGAGGAAGGACGATGAGGCTCGTGGTCAACGGCCGCACGGTCGAGACGGATTGGCCCCTTGGAACGAGGCTTTTGGATTTCTTGCGCGAGGGGCTTTTGCTCACGGGGACCAAGGAGGGATGCGGGGAGGGGGAGTGCGGAGCGTGTTCGGTCCTGATGAATGGGCGCCTCGTGAACTCCTGCCTGGTCTTGTTGGGGCAGTGCGAGGGCGCGACCATCACGACCATCGAGGGGATCGGAACCCCCGAGGCCCTGCATCCGGTCCAGGAGGCCATGGCAGAGGTCGGGGCGATCCAGTGCGGGTTTTGCACCCCGGGCCTGGTCCTGGCCGCGGTGGCGCTCCTGCACGAGAATCCGGACCCGGACCCTGCTGCGATCCGGTCGGCCATCGAGGGGAACCTGTGCCGCTGCACCGGGTACGTGAAGGTGGTCGAGGCGGTCCGGCGTGCGGCTGCCACGATGAGGGGCTAGGTGATGGTCCATCTGCCGGACGACGACCTTGTGGACCGGATGGCCTCCTTGAAGGCCGAGGGCGTGCCCTTCGTGGTCGCGACCGTGATCGGGACCAGGGGCTCCACCCCCCGCAAGGTCGGGGCCAAGATGGTTGTGGCCGCGGACGGCAGGACCTTCGGGACCGTGGGCGGCGGGGCGGTGGAGTCGCGCGTCATCGAGCGGGCCCGTGAGCTCTTGCGCTCGCCCGAGGTGGTGCGCTTCGAGTGGCGCTTGGCCTCGGAGGAGGCGGGCGGGATGCACTGCGGCGGGGCCATGGAGTTTTTGCTCGAGCCGTTCGGGGTCCGGCCGCGTGCCTTTGTCTTTGGAGGGGGCCACGTGGGCCAGGCCCTGTGCAAGGTTTTGTGCTTGCTGCGCTTCGATGTGACGGTTGTGGACGCGCGGCGCGACCTTTTGACGTCCGAGCGCCTGCCAGGGGCGAGGCTCGTCTGCCAGCACCCGGCCGAGGCCGCCGCAAGCCTGGACATCGGCCCCCAGGACTTCTGCGTGGTCGTAAATCCTTCGCATCAATATGATTTGGAGACAATGAAAGTCCTGGTCCGTCGCCCGGTGCGCTACCTAGGGTTGATGGCGTCGCGCAAGAAGCGGCGAGATGTGTTCGAGGCCCTGATGGCGGACGGCGTGCCCGAGGGGGCGCTTGGGCGGGTGCATTGCCCGGTGGGACTTTCTATCGGGGCCGAGACGCCCGAAGAGATCGCGGTCTCGGTGGCGGCGGAGATGGTGTCGGTGCTGCGTCAGGGGGAGCATCTGCCCCCTGCGCGAGGAGAAGGCCCATGACCACGGCGAGATTTGCCCGTCCGCGCACCGTGGAGGAGGCGGTAGCCCTCCTCGCGCGTGAACCCGATGCGTGGACCCCGGTCCACGGGGGGACCGATGTCCTCGTCCGCGTCCGGATGGGGGCCATGAGGCCAAGGGGGTTTTTGGACCTCTCCGGGATTGAGGGATTTGGCGAGATCCGGCTCGAGGACGGGTACCTGGTCGTCGGTGCCGGGGCGACCCATGCGGCCATCGCGTCAGACCCGCTCGTCCGCACCCATGCCGAGGCCCTTGCGTGCGCCGCGGGCCTCATCGGGTCGCCCGCGATCCGCAACAGGGGGACCCTCGGGGGAAACCTCGTGAACGCATCCCCCGCCGCGGACCTCGTGCCGCCGTTGTATGTCCTGGGCGCACAGGTCTGCCTGCGGGGACCGGGTGGGGCGCGATGGGTCCCTATCGAGGCCTTTGCGACCGGGCCAGGGTGCACGGTGCGGGCTAGCGCCGAGATCCTGACCGAGGTCCGCATCCCCGCGCGAGGCCAGGAGTACCGCACCGCCTTTGAGCGCCTGGGCACGCGCAAGGCCCTGGCCATCGCCAAGGTCAGCGTCGCGGTCGGGGCGAGGGTGATGCCAGACACAACGATGCACGAGGTGCGCGTGGCCCTGGGGGCGGTGGCCCCGACCGTGATCCGGGCCCCAGAGACCGAGGCGTGCCTGGAGGGACGGGTCTTTGATGAGGACGTGCGCGAGGCGGCCTGCGAGGCGATCCGGCGCGAGGCGAGGCCCATCTCGGACCTGCGGGCGAGCGAGGAATACAGACGGGAGATGTGCGCGGTCTTGTTGAAACGGGCGGTCGAGCGGGTCGTGGGCGGGTCGCGAGGGACGGTTTTCCGATGATTGGCGAAAAGCACAAGGACCAGCCCTGGCTGCTGGGCCGGCCGGAGCCACGGGTGGACGGGCTTGGCAAGGTGACAGGCGAGGCACGTTTCGCGGACGACCTCGACGAGGTGGGGCAGTTATGGGGTGTCGTCCTGCGCGCCCCGCACCCCCATGCGCGCATCCTGGCGATCCACACGGAAGATGCCTGCAAGGCCCCAGGGGTGGTCGCGGTCTTGACTGCCCGTGATATCCCGGGAAGCCCCCTGGTCGGGGGCGTCATTCGAGACCAGCCTGTGCTGGCCTCGGACCGCGTGCGGATGCTCGGGGATGGGCTTGCGCTTGTCGCCGCAGAGACCGAGGAGCAGGCCCGTGACGCCCTCGCCTTGATCCGCGTCGAGTACGAGCCCCTGCCCATCGTGAGCGATGCGCGCGAGGCCTTGCACCCCAATGCGCCAACGATTCACGATGGCGGAAACCTCGTGGTCCACCACGCGGTCCGCCATGGCGACCCCGAGGTTGGCTTCGAGGCCGCGCACCGCATCTACGAGCGCTCGTACGCGACCCCCCGCATCGAGCACGCCTACATCGAGCCGGAGTGCGTTCTGGCCCGCCCCCTGGAAGGCGGGGGCGTGGACATCGTGGGCTCCATCCAGAACCTCTTCTCGACGCGCCGGGCCGTGGCCTCGGTCCTCGGTGTGCCCCTGAACCGGGTGCGCATCCGCCACGCGGTCCTCGGCGGGTCTTTCGGGGGCAAGGACGATGTGATGACCGTCATGGCCTGTCGCGCGGCACTGCTCGCGCGGGTGACGGGCCGCCCGGTCAAGATGGTCAACACCCGCGAGGAGTCCATGCTCGAGTCCTACAAGCGCCACCCGTACTTCCTCGACTACCGGGTCGGTGTAGACAAGGACGGCTCCCTGTGCGCGATGCGCATCGAGGTCGTGGCGGACGCTGGGGCCTATGCCTCGATGAGCCCGTTCGTCACCTATCGCTCGGTGGTGCAGGCCGCAGGCCCTTACCGCTGCCCCCACGTATGGACCGACGTGCGCGCGGCTTACACGAACAACCCCTATACCGGGGCCATGCGGGGCTTTGGCTCGCCCCAGGTGAACTTCGCCATCGAGTGCCTGATAGACGAGATCGCGGAGGACATCGGGCTCGACCCGCTCACCTATCGGCGGAAGGTCTGCTTCCGGGACGGGGATGTGACGCCGACCGGCCAGCGCCTGGTCGGGCACCGCGTGTCCTTGGACGAGGTCCTCGCGCGCATCGGGGCTGCGAGCGGCTTCGTGGACAAGTGGTGGCGTTACCGGGCCGCCCGAGAGGCCCCGTGTCACTTCCGGCGCGGGGTTGGGCTCGCCTGCTCGTACCGGGGCGTGTCCCTCGGGGCCGAGGGCGTGGACGCCGCCGCCACCCTTGTGCAGGTCCAGTCCGACGGCTCGGTGATTGTGGCCTCGGGCATCACGGACATGGGCCAGGGTGCGCAGACCGCGGTGGCCCAGTGTGCGGCAGAGGTCCTGGGGGTGCCGCTCGACCGCGTCGTCTTCCTGAACACGGACACCTCGCGCATCCCGGATTCCGGACCCACGGTCGCATCGCGCGGGACCATCATGGGCGGGAGTGCGGCAGCGGACGCCGCGGCCCAGGTGCGTGCCAGGATGCTCGAGGTCGCCTCGGACCTCCTGCAGCAACCAGCGAGGAACCTGACGATCCGGGGTGGGCTTGTGGGCACGGGCAAGGCGGAAGGGGGCTTTGTCCCGACCAGGCTCACGTTCGCGGACCTGGCGAGGGAGTGCTTTCAGAGGGGGGTGGCCCTGGCCGCGCTCGGCTGGTACAAGTCGCCCCCGACCTCCTGGCACGAGGACACCGGGCAGGGAGTCGCCTACTTCACGTATGTCTATGGCGCGAACGTGGCCGAGGTCGAGGTGGACTGCGGCACCGGGCGTGTGCGCGTCCTGGAGTTCTGGTCCGTGCACGACTGTGGCAAGGTCGTGAACCTTCAGGGCGCGACAGGACAGGTCCACGGCGGGGTGGTCATGGGCATGGGGTACGGGCTTTTCGAGGAGTTCGAGGTCGAGGAAGGTGTGCCCAAGGCCTTGAACTTCGATGAGTACTTGATCCCAACCGCCATGGACGCGCCCCGGATGCACGTCGAGTTCGTCGAAAACCCGGACCCGGCGGGCAGGCTCGGGCAGAAGTCGCTCGGGGAGCCCGCGACCGAGATCGCGGCCCCGGCCATTGTGAACGCCATCGCGAACGCCACGGGCCGCCGCATCCGGCAGATCCCCGCGACGCTCGAGGAGGTCCTGATCGGGCGTCGCTTGGCGCGGCGTGGGCCTCGGGGCAGCGAGGCGGCGAGGGCGGGCGATGGGTCATGCAAGGTGCGCACGGAGGCGGGATGATCCGGGGAATCCGAGTGGTGCGGCCCGAGACGGTGGACGAGGCCTTGCGGGCGCTGGTCGTCTTCGGGCCCGAGGCGCGCCCCATCGCCGGGGGCACGGACGTCCTGATCGAGCTGCGCAAGAGGCCTGCGCCGGGGCTGACGCTCGTGGACCTGTCGCGGCTTGGTCACCTGCGGGGCATCCGCGAGGAGGACGGGGGGCTGTGGGTCGGGGCCGTGACCACGCACGAGGAGATCGCGAGGTCCGCGGTGGTGCAGGAACGGGCCACGGTCCTCGCCGAGGCGTGCGCGGAGGTCGGGGCGGTGCAGATTCGCAACCGAGGCACCATCGGCGGCAATGTGGCGAATGCGAGTCCGTGCGCGGATGGGTTGACAGCCTTGGTCGCGCTCGGGGCCGAGGCCGAGGTCGCATCCGTGCGCGGGGCGCGGCGGGCCCTGGTCGAGGACCTGGTCGAGCGACCGTACCGGACAGGGCTCGCGCCGGATGAACTGGTCCTCGGGTTTCGCGTCCCGACGCAGGGGGACGGGAGGTCCGCCTTCGTGAAACTCGGCAGGCGCGCTGCGCTCGCCATCGCGCGGATCAACGCGGGGTGCGTGGTCGAGGTCGCGGAGGGTCGGGTGACGCGGTGCCAGTTGGCCGTGGGCTCGGTCATGCCGAGGACCCAGCGGGTGCGCGAGGCCGAGGAGGCGGTCTTGGGGGCGCCAGCCTCCGAGGAAACCGCGCGGCTTGCTGGCGAGGTCGTGGCGCGGCGGATGGTCGAGGTCTCGGGTGTGCGCTGGTCCACGCCGTACAAGGTGCCCGCGGTCCAGGCGGTCGTGGCAAGGGTCTTATGCAGGGCCATGGGGGTCCGGTATGCGTGAGGAGGCAGTGGTCCCCATCCGGATGCGCGTGAACGGGAGGGAGCACGCGCTCGAGGTCTTCCCCGGCGAGACTTTGCTCGAGGTCCTGCGCAGGCGCCTGCGCCTGACCGGGACCAAGCGCGGGTGCGAGGTCGGGGAGTGCGGGGCCTGCACGGTGGTGCTCGATGGACGCGCCGTGAACTCGTGCCTGGTGCTTGCGGTCCAGGCCGACGGCGCCGAGGTCCTGACCGTGGAGGGGCTCGCCCGCGGGGGCGCCCTGCACCCCCTTCAACAAGCCTTCCTGGCCTACGGGGCCGTGCAGTGCGGGTTTTGCACCCCTGGGCTGCTGATGAGCGCCTACGCCCTTCTCCAGGCCAACCCCCAGCCCACGCCCGACGAGGTCCGCCGTGCCATTGCGGGCAACCTTTGCCGCTGCACCGGCTACCAGGCCGTCGTGGACGCGGTCCTGGCCGCGGCGGGCCAGGCGCCAGCCCTGTGGAAGACCCGTCCGTGAAGGAAAGTCGGAGATCCAACCTCCGCACACCCTCCCGCGGACTTCATGCTATGATCTTGCCGTGAGCAGCGAGTCGTCCAGCCCAATCCCTCCCCGCGAAGACGAGGACCTGAGCGGGCAGATGATCGCCGGCAAGTACCACCTGGTTCGCCGACTTGGCAAGGGCGGATTCGGCGCGGTGTACGAGGCGACCCACCTCCTCGCCCGGGCGGAGCGCGCCATCAAGGTCATCCACCCCGAGCACCAGTCCGACCCTGTCTCGCACCGCCTCTTCTTGAACGAGGCCCGGGCGGTCATGCGTCTTGATACCCCGCGCGCGGTGCTTGTGCACGACGTGGACACGAGCGAGGACGGGCGGCTCTTCATCGTGATGGAACTTTTGCGGGGCCGCTCGCTGCGTGAGCACCTGCGTGACCAGCCTGGAGGGCGCCTTGACCCAGATGACGTCCGAGCGCGACGCGGGCCCAGTTGCCGCGACCCGGGACCTGCCGGCCCCCCTGTCAGCCCAGGACGTAGCCCCGGAAACGTCACCTTCTGTCGCGTCCCCAGTGGTCCCGCCCACCCCTGGGCCGGCGGCGGCCCCTGTGACGACCCCGCCCCGCCCGCCTCCGAGGCGGCCACCTCCCAAGAAGCCCGCCACAGCCATCGATGGCGAGCGTCCCGCGCATCCTGCGCAGCCCGCCGCTTCTGCACCCCCGGCTCCATCGGCCCCGCCGACCTCATCCTCGCCACCGCCTGCGGCAGCGCCGGCCCCCTCACCACCCCCGAAGCGGCCCGCTGCAGAACCCCCTCGTCCGAGGTCGAGTGGAGACCCGTGGGACTCCGCCTTTGATGAGCTCGACCGCGAAATCAGGAAGCAGAGGGGCAGGTGAAGGACGACACGACCACCCTGACCGGCTCGCAGGGCGGAGTGTCGCCCGTGGATGGGGCCTTGCGCGTCCCCACCCTGACCCTGGCGCTCGGCCCGGGCCCCACACGCTTTGGCGAGCGCGTCGTGCTCGGCACTGGCGTCTTCCCGCTGAATCGCTCAACCCCGCTCTTTCCGGGAGGCCCCCTTGCTGACCCCGAGGTGAGCCGCGTCCACGCAGAGGTCCGCTGCGCCGGCGGGAGCGCGCTCCTGCGCGACCTGGGCAGCAAGAATGGCACCTTCCTGAACAGGGAGCCGATCCTCACTCAAGGCGCGCAAATCCATCCCGGCGACCTGATCCGCGTTGGCGATACCCTGCTCCTCTATCACGAGACCCTCGCGCCCCCGCCCGAGGACCACCCCGTGCCCGGCCTCCTCGGCCACTCGGACGCCGAGCGCTCCCTGCGCGCAAGCATCGGAAGGCACGCCTGCTCCCGCTCCACGGTCCTGGTCCTGGGCGAGTCCGGCGCAGGCAAGGAGGTGGTCGCGCGCGCCCTCGCCTCCCTGGGCCGTGGAGGAGGACCTTTCCTCGCGTTCAACGCCTTCGCGATCCCCCCCGGCCTTGGTGGATGCGACCCTGTTCGGCCACGTGCGCGGTGCGTTTACGGACGCGCGCGAGTCTCGCCTCGGTCTCTTTCGGGCCGCGCACGGCGGGACCCTGTTCCTCGACGAGGTCGCGGACCTTGCGCCCGAGACTCAGGCGCGTCTCTTGCGTGTGCTCGAGGAGGGCCAGGTCCTCCCGGTCGGCGCGGTCGAGCCCGTTTCGGTGGACGTCCGGGTCGTGGCCGCCACAAACCGCGATTTGGCCCGCGAGGTCCAGGCCGGGCGCTTCCGTGGAGACCTGTATGCCCGGCTCGCAGGTCTTGTGATCCGGGTCCCGCCGCTCCGCGAGCGCCGCGAGGACATCCCCCTCCTCGCCCGGTCGTTCGCCGGGGGCATCGTCAGACTCTGGACCCCGGTTCACCGCGGGGGCCATGACGCACCTGATGCTTCACGACTGGCCCTTCAATGTCCGTGAACTTCGAGCCATGGTCGAGCAGGCCGTGGCGGAGCGCCCGCGCCGTTCTGGCCTTCCTGATCTGCCCCGCTCCGTGCTAGAGAGGATCGAGGAGCACGCGCGGCTCTTCGGGCAGGCGCGCACGGTCCCTCCCGTTGCCTCTCTCGACCGCCACACGGTCGAGGTGACCCCTGCCCGCTTCGGTGGCAACATGGCCGCGGCGGCCCAGGCCCTCGGCAAGGACCGGGGTCAGTTCTACCGGATCCTCCGCCGCTTGGGGATTGATTCGGACCGCTTCCGGGGCTGCTAGGAAGTCGCGGGAGCCCACTGGAGCGGCGAGTACCCCGCCCGCGGCTGCACGACCCGGCATCCACGCTTCTCACCCCCATACCGAGGCGCTCGAAAGCGCCACTCGTGCCTCGAGGCCTACAGCCCCGCCGCCACAGGATTCTCCTCGATGTAGGCGATGCCCACGAGAAAGCGCCGCACGCTGCGAATGGTCCTGTCGAAGTAGTCCCGCTGCCACAGGGCTATGTGCCGGCCGAGAAGGCGATTCCCCTCCATCGCCGAGTGGACCTTTCAGGAGTGGAAGGTGCGACAGGGGACGACTGCGTGCGAGGCCCAGCGATCTGTCGCAAAGAAGGGGAAGACCTTTCGGGGGAAGCCGCGGGCAGGCGCTCGGGTTTCCACGGAAGCGTGGGCGGGAATTGGACGCAGGGCGCGAGCGCAAACTCGCGGTCACATGAGGGGGAGTCGTCGTATCCGCACCCGGCGGCTCTCGATGACCACGATGCTGCCCGCCTCAAGGTCCTCTTCGAGTGCCCCGAGATGAGCGAGGAGCAGCATGGCCTGCCTGTCCGGGCGGCCCGGCGCGCCATGACGAAACAGGATCACCGACGGCCGCGATACACGCCTGGCAGCCAGAAGGGTCCCGAAATCGGTGTCCGCCGAGACCACCACCCGTCCCTCGCGTTCGGCGCGCTCGAAGATGGCGCGATCCGAAGCCCCCTGTAGTCCGAGGTCGCGAACGTGAACCGAGTCATGACCCGCGCGGTCGAGCGCCGCGGACACGAGCGGCGACAAGGCGGCGTCCACCAGGAATCTCACGTCGACTCCACCAGCGGGATCTCGCGCTCGCGGACCGCCTCGGCTGCATATCGCAACGCCTCCTGGATGTCGGCCGGTTCGAGGTCCGGGAATGCCTCGAGGATTTCCGCCTCGCTCATCCCGTCCGCGACCATGCCCACGACCGTGGCGACGGGAATGCGCAGGTCCCGGATGCAGGGGACCCCGGCCATCCGCTCCGGGTCCACCGTGATCCGCGAGAAGGTCATCGGACACCTCCGCGTTCCAGGTTCCACAGCGATCATACTCGATTCGCGGGCTGCAGGCCTGGTCCGGGCTTCCGGGCTGTCTGGACGCCCCCTCAACAGCGCGGTTTGCTCTTCACACACCGTGCATGGATGTCGTAGACTTGCGACAACGTTGGACACCCAGGTGACGGCGAGGTGGACAGGACACGCATTTCGCGGCGCGCGTGTCGCGTGGGTCTCCTGCCTTGTGGCTATGGCCTGCGCCTCGCCGGTGAGCCTACGGCCGGCCGCGTCCGGCGTGGGTGATGAGGGCTGCGCCCTGGGCTCGTCAGACCCGACGCTGGGGGCCCCCGGCAAGACCTTCGCCGAAACGATGGAGGAAACGCCCGCGTGGGTCCAGAAGGAGTGCGGCGCGTTCTCGGGCGAGAAGAAGAAATGGATCGGTGGTGTGGGGGGCATGGAGGGCGCGAACAACCTGTCGCTGTGCCGGACCACGGCCATGGCCCGGGGCCGCACCGAGTTCGCACGCAAACTGAACCTCCGCGTCAAGGCCCTGATCAAGGACTACCAGCGCAGCGTGACCGGGGGCGGGGCCATGCACCTGGCCGCGGACGACGAGCAGTACGCGGCGGACGTGGCCAAGCAGGTGACGGACATCAGCCTGCCGGGGACCCGGGTCGAGGACATGTGGTTCTCGGAGGACGGTCACTGCTTCGCCCTGATGGTCCTGGACGTGGAGGGCTTCCGGGAGGCGGTGGCCGCGGCCGCGGGGCTCGACCGGACCGTGCGGGGCTCGGGGAGGCCGTGGTCCGTCAGGTGGAGCAACTCGGGGTCAGGGCCTCGGTAGGCTCTGATTGCGGGCAAGGGGTGCTCGTGAGGGTGCGGGCGGAAGAGGAGTGTGAGGTCCGGATGGGGGTGTGCTGCAACTGGCGGCTTCTGGGTCAGGCATGCGAGTGCCGGGGCGGCCCGTGCGTCGCCCTGTCCTTGCGCGAGGCGCGGAGCTGCCACCGCTCGGACCAGGAACAGGCCCGCCGGCAGGTCCTGGCCACCATCGCGGCCCTGGGCAGTGATCCGGAAGGGACGCGCTCTGCCTGGACCTCGGTGGTCCCGGTCTTGCCTGAGCCCTGACGGGGTTTGCGCGAGAAAAAAAGTCTTTCGGGCCCCCCGGCGGCGAACGCTACTGATTTGACCCCGCACGGGAACGTGGAATAACTTGCACGCCGCGTTGTTTTCGGTGCGACTTTGGGACTCTGGAAGGGGGGAGGCATGATCGAGGTCGAGAAACTCACGAAGGATTACGGGGTCATCCGCGCCCTGGACGGCGTCACCTTCGAGGTCCGCAAGGGCGAGATCGTGGGGTTCCTCGGGCCGAACGGGGCGGGCAAGACCACGTGCATGAAGATCATCACAGGGTTTCTGGCTGCAACCTCGGGCAGCGTGCGCGTGGCGGGCCTTGATGTGGTGGAGCACGGCGTCGAGGTCCGACGGCGGATCGGGTACCTGCCCGAGAACGCCCCGCTCTATCCGGACATGACCACGGAGGAGTACCTCTCCTTCGTGGGGGCCCTGCGCGGCATCGGCCCGGACTCCTTGCGCGATCGGGTGCGGCGCGTGGCCGAGATGGTCGGTGTCAGCGACCGCCTCGGCCAGGAGATCGGGACCCTGTCCAAGGGATACCGCCAGCGCGTGGGTCTGGCCCAGGCCATGGTCCACGATCCGGAAATCCTGATCTTGGACGAGCCCACGAGCGGCCTGGACCCGAACCAGATCGTTGAGATGCGCGCCCTGATCAAGGAACTGGGCCGCGACCGGACCGTGATCCTCTCGACCCACAACCTCCCCGAGGTGACCGCGACCTGCAACCGCATCATCATCATCCACAAGGGCCGCATCGCCGCGGACGGCACACCGGACCAGATCCAGGCCGTGCACGGAGGCGGAAACGCTTACGTGGTCGAGGTCCTTCCCACCTCAGACACCCGGGTCGAGGAGGTCTTCCGCGCGCTCCAGTACGTCGAGAAGGTGACGGCCCTTCAACAGTCCGGGGCAGACGCCCTTGCCTTCCGCGTCGAGGCGCGCGGCGAGGCAGACGTGCGAGCGGACCTGTTTCGCGCGTGCGCGCAGCGGGGCATCACGCTCGTGGGCCTGCGCCGCGATCGGGCCGACCTCGAGACGATCTTCCAGCGCATCACGTTGCAGTAGCGGAGGCTTGCGATGAGAAACGTTCTGACCATCGCACGGCGCGAGTTTCGCGCCTACTTCGGCTCGCCGGTGGCCTACATCGCCATCGCGATCTATCTGGTCCTGCTCGGTGTCACCTTCTTCTTCAAGGTCCCGTTTTTGCTGCCCAAGGATGGGTTCTTCGAGGCCAAGGAGGCGACGCTCCGGCCTCTGTTCGAGTGGAGCATCTTTTTGTTCGCGGTGTTTTTGCCCGCGATCTCGATGCGCCTGCTCGCAGAGGAGCGCAAGATGGGAACCCTCGAGGTCCTGATGACCCTCCCCGTCTCCGAGTGGGAGGTCGTCTTGGGCAAGTGGCTCGGGTCTGTAGGGTTTCTCGCGGTCGCGCTCGCCCTGACCCTGGCCTATCCCATCCTGGTCGCGGCACTCGGCAAGCCGGACCCAGGGCCGCTCGTGGGAGGGTACTTCGGGGTCCTCCTGGTCGGGGCGTCCTATCTCGCGGTCGGACTGCTCGCCTCGTCGTGGACCAACTCGCAGATCACGGCCTTCATCGTGGCCATCGCGGTCTGCTCCGCCTTGACCTTTGTGGACCGCATCCCCGAGGTCCTGGGTCTCCACGCGGTCGAGGCCTTCCAGGTCATGTCGTTCAACCACCACTTCCGCTCCATCGCGCGCGGGGTCCTAGACACAAGGGACCTCATCTTCTTCGCCTCTGTCATCGTCGGGGCGCTTACACTCGCGGGCTACTCCCTCGAATCGCGGAAGTGGAAATAGGAGGGCGCAATGGCGACGCAGACGAAAAGTGGACGCTCCGCGCGGACAAACGCAATCATCACCACGGTGTCCATCCTGGGAATCTTGGTCCTGTTGAACGTCATCAGCCTGTGGGTTTTCGGCCGTCTGGACCTGACCGACAACCGCCGCTACACCCTGTCCGAGGTCAGCCGCGAGGCGGTGCGGGCCCTAGACTCCGTGGACGTGCAGGTCTTCATCTCGAAAGACCTGCCGCCCACCATGTCGGTCGGCTACGGCCAGGAGCGAGACATCCGCGGCGTGGACCGCGAGTTTTTGGACAAACTCGAGGAGTACGCCTCCTACTCGCGCGGGGCCATGCGGATCACGCGCGTCACGGAGGACATCGAGGAAAAGGCCCGCCAGGCCCGCCTGGAGTTATTCACGGGCCACGAGGCCGCGGTCGAGGGCGGGCGCCTCGAGTTCCGCAAGTACGCGATTGGCGCGACCTTCCAGTACCGCAACCAGATGGAGGTCTTCCCCCTGGCCGTGGAGCCCGCCTATTTCGAGTTCGAGATCACGAAGATCTTGCTGCGCCTGAAAGAGAAGTACGAGAAATCCCTCGGGATGAAGGACCTGCTCGAGGCCGGAAAGGCAGTGGCCGATGCGGCCGAGGCCTGCGACAAGAAGGTCGAGGGGTACGGCAAGCCAGGCACCGCGGGCCTGACCGCGATCGTGGGTGGCGGGGACCGCGTGGGGGCGCTTCGCATGGACCGGGCCGAGTTCAAGAAGACCTGCGACCAGGTGGCCGGGGCCCTCGCCAAGGCCGAGACCTTCAAGGGAAAGAACGAGTACCTCGACCAGTTGCTCGCCTCGGCCCGCGAATACGCCGAGATGGTGGACGAGGTCGGGCGGCGCCTGGACGACCCGCAGTCCCGCGACACCGAAATCGAGGCCGTGCTCGAGCGCTTACAGTCGCTCGGGGAGGTCGTCTCGCGCGACCACGACACCCTGAAGAACTCGCCTGGCCGCAAGGCCGTCGGCTTTCTGTGTGGTCACGACGAGTTCTGCCCCTTCGCGGACCCCCAGCCCCTCATCCGCCCCGAGATCGCGGGCCTGCTCGGGCAGCGAAACCCCCTGGTGCAACAGTTCGTGAACCAGGCCAAACAAATCGAAGACCAGATCAACGCGATCAACGAGCAAATCCGCCGCGGGCTCTTCGTCCGCCGCGGGTTCACGGTCAAGCGCATCGGCCCGGGTGAGGACATCCCGGAGGACGTGGCGGTCCTGGTGATCCACGGCGCGCAGAAGGCCTTGACGGACCGTGACCTCTACAACATTGACCAGTTCTTGCTGTCGGGGCGCTCTGTCATCGTGTTCCTGAAGAACTGGGACGTGGCCGTGTACAACATCCGCAAGGGCGGAGAGGGCTTCGATTTCTCGGACCTCCAGTTCGATGAGCTGCATCGCAACGCGACCGCCGCGAACCTAGACGACCTTTTGGCCCACTACGGGGTCAAGGTCGCCCGAGACCTTGTGCTCGAGCCGCGCTCCTTTGAGCCCATCACCATCATCCAGGTGCAGAAGCAAGGGCAGTTCACGCTCCAGAGCCAGCGTGACTTTCCCTATCCGCTTCTGCCCACCTTCACGGACCTCGACACCTCGCACGTGCTGGTGCGCCGCCTCGCGAGCGTGACGCTACCGTTTACGAGTACGCTCGAGGTGACAGAAGCGGCCCGGGCCACTCCGGGGCTCGAGGTGACGGAACTGATCCGGTCCTCCGATGCGGCGGTGGCCACATCGGATCCCCTGGAACTCTCCCCGCCTCGCCTGCTGCAGCAACTCGCCCTGATGAAGCCCAATGGCCCGCACACGGTCGCGGTCGTGCTCAAAGGGCCGTTCAAGTCGTATTTCCAGGGCAAGGAGGTCCCCAAGCGCCCAGAGCCCTCGGACAAGGATGAGGAACGCTTCCCCAAACCAAAGCCCGTGGACCGCCCCTTCCGCGCCGAGGGGAGCGGTCGCCTCCTCGTGGTCGGCTCCGACTTGGGGCTCGAGAACCTCTCGGCTCGCCGCGTTTTCGAGGGCTTCGAGATGTCGCAGTTGACCTCCGGGACCGCGGACTTCTTCTTCAAACTGAAGGACTTTGTAGCGAACTTCCAGAACTGGCAACTGCGCCTGACCCAGTTGTCGCCCATCATCCAGGCGAACCTCGACTTTTTGTTCAACTGCCTGGATTGGGGCGTACAGGAGGAGGCGCTCGTGGACATCCGCTCCAAGGGGCTGGTGCGGCGACCGCTCCAGACCGTGTCCGCCGGTGCGCAGACCGCGCTGTCCCTGGCGCTCATCGTGGGGGTGCCAGCCCTGTTCGTGCTCGCTGGCGTGGCGCGATTCGTGTCGAGGCGGAAGGGGTCGTGACATGAAGCGCAAGACGACGATTCTACTCGCAACCTTTGTCGGTCTGCTCGTGGTGGTCCTTGTGGTCCAGTTGTGGCCCGCGCGCTCCGCAGGCCCGGATTTGCGTATCCCCGGCTGGGGCACGGGGGCCAAGGTCGAGAAGCCCGAAGAGGAGGGCCCGATTGACCGGGTGACCGTGGCTGCCGAGGGCCAGGTGACCACCCTCAAGCGCGTGGACAAGGCACGCTGGTCCCTCGAGCCTCCCGCAGGGGCGCGCGCGGACCGCTACAAGGTGCGCCAAATCCTCCAGGCCTTCGAGGATGGCGTGACATCCGTGGTTTCTACGCGCGTGGAACAGCGCGACCTCCCCGCCTTTGGCCTGGATGATGCAGGGCGCATTGCCGTGACCCTGTATCGCGGGGACACGGCGGTCGCCTCGCTCGAGATCGGGTCCGTCCAAAAGCCCGAGGATGGCGTCGGCGATGGTGACACCTTCGTGCGCGAGCCGGGCTCGGACCGAGTGTACCGGGTCATCGGGCGCGATTTGCGTCGCCCCTTCGAGGGGGGCGTGAAGGGACTGCGAGACAAGCGCGTCCATGACTGGGAGTCGGACGACGTGGCCGCGATCACGATCCGCAATCCCCAGGCGGAGTCCCAAATGGACCGCCTCATCGTGCTAAAGAGCGAACTCAAGGAGGAACAAGGGGAGGCCAAGGAGGGCGAGAAGAAGGCCAAGCCCGAGCGCCTATGGCGGTTCGAAACCCCTTCGGGCTTGCGCGCCGGAAACGTGAAGACCTATGCCAGTACGCTCGCGTCGCTGTATGCTCAGGAATACGTGGATACGCTCCCAGAGGGCGTTAGCATCGGAGACGATGCGCTTCGCATCGAGGTGGGGCTTGCGGATGGACGCACGGTTTCCATGGCCGTGTCCCCCGTAAAGGATGAGCACGCCTATGTACAGGTCGAGGGGGTCCCTGGCTATGCCAAGGTGTCGAAGTACACGGCGGACTCCCTGCGAAAGCGCGTCGCGGACCTGCGCGACAAGACGCTGTTTGGCGTGAAGCGGGACGAGGTCGTCGCGGTGCGGATCGTGGACGGGACCTCGCGCGTGGAGGTGACGCGTTCGGGCGAGGGGTGGCGCGCGGTGCAGCCCGCGGGCTGGCCTGTCGGCAAGGCCCCGATGGACACGTTGCTACGCGATATCGAGACGCTTGCGGCCAAGGACATCCTGTCGCCCGAGGAGGTCCGAGGGGTGGACACAGGCTTACAAAGCCCTGCGGCCACGGTCACCGTGGCCTTGCGCGACGGCGGCTCGCGGACCCTGCGCATCGGACGCGAGCTGGAGAAAGAAAAGGGAACCTACTATGCGGCAATGTCCGCAAGCGACGAGGTCTTCTCTATCGCCCAGTGGATGGCGCAAAAGGTGCGCAAAGGGGTCAAGGACCTGCGCGACAAACTCGTCTTCGATTTCCCGCCGGAGCGCATCCGGGTCATCGAGATCGCCCACGCGGACGAGACCTTGCGACTCGAGCGGGTCGAGGGCCAGGAGAACAAGTTCAAGGCCACGGCCCCGACCGAGGACTCGGACCTCAAGGAAGACCCGGTGCGCACCCTGGTCAATACCCTCTCGGGTCTGACGGCGAAGGAGGTCGCGGAGGGGAAAACCCCGGCCTCTGTGGGCCTGACCGGCAAACCCCGCGTGGTCGTGACCGTCACGCTGGATGACGGGTCGCGCCACGTCTTGCGCGTCTCGGAGCAGAACCAGTCCGGTGACCCCTACGCCGAGGCCCCAACCGAGCCCCCGATGCGCGGCGCGGTCCTCGTCCTGAACCAGTACCAGGTCCGCAACTTCGACAAGCGCCTGGCGGAACTGAAGTAGCGCCCGGTTTGCACGCCCCTGCCGCTCCCCTGGCCGTGTCCTCCCTCAATCCGGGATGCACTCCTCGTCGCCACGAGGGCAGGCGAAGCGGACGTGGAAGTGGCGGGTGTGGCCTCGGGCGTGGCGGATCAGGCCCGTACGGGACTTGCGGCCCTTGGGGTACTGGAAGAGATAGTCAATCTGCTCGTCATCGTAGCCCAGGCGGCGCGCGGCCTCGACGAAACGCGGCTGGAGCGCGTAGTTGACAAAAATGAAGTCCACCCGGCCCGTTGCGATGAGTGTGGCCATCAGGTAGAAGGTCTTGTCGTAGTCAATCTCGTCCGGGCGCAAGTCCGCGAAGGTCCGCAGGGGCCGATTGCCGACCGCGAAGTACCCGATGTCCACGTCGCGCCCGGAACGGTGGGACTTGTGGGGCTTCAGGCGACCCCCCTGCGGCCTCGACAAAGCCCCGATCACGACTGGAACGGAAGATGGGTACTCGCGCATAAGCTCGCGAATTGCGTACAAGAGGATGGTGATGGTCTCGTCGGTCGCGCAGCGGTTCGGGCTGAACGCGATGAACCCCGGCCCGGACTCTGGCAGGCAGCGCGCATCGCGCAGATAGCCGCTGGTCGGCCTGCCCACCGAGCGGCTCCGGCGCCGGTAGGTCAGTACCTCCGGTCGCCCAGACGGGGACAGGAAGGAGAGCCGGACCTCCCCCTCGGCCACCGGCGGGACGACAGGGGCCTCCTCGTGGCCCGCGGGGACGGGTGGGGCCTCGGGCGCAATCAAGACAGGCTCCGCAGGGGGCCGCGTCACCACCTCGGAGGTGGGGGCCGCGCAACCCAACACAAACAGGCCGGCCAGGGCAACGGCCCGATCACCTGGAACGCTCAAACGTCTTCACCGCGGCGGCAATCGCCTGGAGCCTCCGGACAGACGAGAGGAACTCGTCTCGGAGGCGCGCACTCTCCTTGTCGTTCGGGACCAGGTAGTAGCGGCCATCCCCGCCTTCGATCCACTCGAACTGGTCGCCTGCCACGGACGTGATGACCACGGTCCCGTCCTGGGTCTTCGCGACCCGGCGCACATTGAACTTCAGCTGGTCCATGACGGTCAACCGCGGAGCCGTCCGCCCCCCCATCTGGGCCGCGTAGAAGCGCGCGGGCGTCGGGGCATCGCGGACCTCTGGGGGACCGAGGTCTGCAAGGGCCTGCGCGCGCAAGGCCTCGGGGTAGTGGCGCTCGATCATCTCCTTGCAGCGCCGGATGTTCTCGTGCGTCCGGGCGATGGTCTCGCGCGCCTCCTTGACCAGGATGTCGTACACCGCTTCGTGCTTGCCGCTCGCCAAGAGCATGACGTACCGCTTGTAGGCACCCGTGGGCGTGGTCTGCTCGGGGAGGTCATTGCGGCAGGACACCGGCGCGACCAAAAGCGTCCACGCAAACACAAGGGGCAAAAGCACCCTCCAGCACACGATACCTGTGCGCACCTCCTTCTGCGCGTTCCTTTTCATCACGGGATATCGTAGGTAAGCGGCCCGCCCACGTCCTCACCGCCGGCCTGGTCCGCGCCTGCCGCGTCCCTCTCGCCAGGCCCGGCCAGGTCCTTGAAGACGAACTGTGGGGTTGCGGGTCCCGAGAACGACTTCGCGTTGGTCGCACCGTTTTCCCAGCCCCCGGGCGGCGGGTCGCCGTGCGTGGTCTCGCGCCCACACCCAAGCATCAAAATCCCAACCGCCATCATGGCCAAGGCCCATCGTCCCATGGTCGGCCCCTCCAAAGAGCCCTCCTGATTCTACCGTCCGCCACGAGGTTCGCAAAGCACGTGCCCAACTATGTGATTTGATTGCAACATTTTTGCGCCTCCCTTTCCCACCGGATCGGCTATACTTTGTGGGTCCCCGCGTAGGAGCCTTTCGATGCGGCGAGCGGGATGGGTGGTCGCGCTGATGGCGCTTGCGGTGCTCGGCCCGCGAGAGGGCCAGGCCCAGGCGCGCTGGCGGTTTGCTGTGGTCAGGGGCGGCGAGGTGGCGGGCCGCATGGACGTGGGCCTCGCGCGTCGAGAGGGCGTCGTGTTCATGGTCTCGGCCTTCTACCCAGGGCGCGAGGCGCTCCATCGTCCCTCGAAGAAGATGAAGCCCGCGCGCCGCTCGTACGCGGAACTTTTGGAGCCCGGGGTCTTGGGCAAATTCAAGCGCTGGGAGACGGTAGGCCGCGTGGAGCACTACTGGATGCTGTTCGCGCTCGACGGGAAGGTCCGGGTGCGCCACGAGAAGGGGATGGGCGGGAAGGCGGACGTGCGGGACCTGGGCAAGGGCCAGGCAGTCGTCCCGCTGGACCCATCGCAGCCCTTCCTTGCGTGGCTTGTGCTGTCTGCGGACCGCTTTGCGCGCACTGTCCCTTGCGCGGGCCCTGCACCCGGCATCCTTGGGCAGGCGCGCATCGAGCCCGCAGGCACCTCGGAGGTGCGCACCCTCGACGGGCGGACCCTCAGCGCGACCCGATCCGACATCACTGGGGACTGCGGGTCCTTCACCCTCTGGACCGACGCGCAGGGCGAGCCGCTCGTGGTGGAATCGGGTCCGGACCGGTACGAGAGGATGGAAGCCGGGCCCTGAGTGCCTGTCAGCCCCCCTTCAACTTCCGGATCTCCTCGACGAGTTCCGGAACGGCCTTGAAGGCGTCCGCGACTAGGCCGTAGTCTGCGACAGAGAAGATTGGGGCCTCCGGGTCCTTGTTGATCGCCACGATGACCTTGGAGTTCTTCATCCCGGCGAGGTGCTGGATCGCGCCCGACAGGGCCACCCCGATGTAGAGGTTCGGGGCCACGACCTTGCCCGTCTGCCCAATCTGGAGGTCGTTCGGGGCGATGCCTGCGTCCACGACGGCCCGAGTCGCCCCGATCGCGGCGTGCAAGAGGTCTGCGAGCGGGTTCAGAAGGCCCTCGAATCCCTGCTTGTCGCGCAGCCCTCTCCCCCCGGCCACGACCACGCTCGCCTCGGTCAGGTCCGGTCGTTCCGAGATGGTCGCGGCAAACCCCGCGTACCGGACCCTCGAGTCCGGGGTCACGGGGATCGCCAGGGATTGGACGGGCGACGACCCTCCCGTGGGCGCAGCCGCATCGAACTCGGTGCCCCGCACGCTGAACACCGCCTTTGGCGTGCGGACCTCGACGGTGGCGATGACGTTCCCGGCCCACATGGGGCGCTTGAACTTGAGGGGTGGCGCGTCCCCCACAATGGCCATGGTCTCGGACACCATCCCGGCGTTCAGCCTCGCAGCCACTCGCGGCAGCAGGTCGCGCGTGAAGGTCGTCGAGGTCCCGGCCACATAGTCCGCTCCGACTTGCTTCGCGGCCTCGGCCACGACCTGGGCCCAGGTGCTCGCCACGTAGTGTTCGAGTGCCGGGTCGTCCACCACGTGGACCGCCTTGGCGCCATACGCGGCGGCCTCTTGGGCCGGCCCGGCCACCCCTTTGCCCAAGACGAGGATCGAGAAGCCTCCCCCGACCTTCGCCGCCAGGGAGCGCGCGAAGGTGATGGCCGAGAGGGTCGTCTTGCGCAATCTCCCTTGCGCCACCTCGGCTACGACCAATACGTCCGCCATGACATCCACTCCTTTCGCGGGGCGCCCGTGCGGCCTGCCCCGTCCGATTCCTTACAAGACCTTCGCCTCGTTTTTCAGTTTCTCGACGAGTTCTTGAACGGTCTTGACCTTGATGCCACCGGCCCTCTGGGGTGGGGCCTCGTAGGACACGGTCTCGACCTTGCGTACCATCTCCACCCCCAGGTCCGCCGGGGTCAAGGTCTTGACCTCCTTGCGCTTGGCCTTGAGGATGTCCGGGAGTTTGGGCAATCGCGGCTGGTTCAGGCGCAAATCCGCGGTGATGACCGCAGGCAGGGTCAACTCGAGCATCTCGAGCCCGCCGTCCACCTCCCGCGTCACCAGGACCTTTCCATCAGTCACCTGGATCTTCGACGCGAAGCAGGCCTGGGGCAGCCCGAGGTACTCGGCCACCAGTTGACCCACCTGATTGGAATCCCCATCCACGGCCTGCTTGCCCAAAATAAAGAGGTCCGGCTTCTCGGCATGGAACACCGCGGCCAATATGCGCGCGGTCAGGTCGGAATCCAGTTCCGCGTCCGTGGCCTTGACGTGGATGCCGCGCGCGGCCCCCATCGCCAGCGCGGTCCGGAGGTTCTGGAGCGCATCGTCATCCCCGATGGTGACCGCCACTGCCTCACCCCCGTGGGCTTCTACCAGCGAGATCGCGGCCTCGAGCGCGTTCTCGCAGAAGGGGTTCAGTTTGTACTCGAGACCCGCCGTCTCGATCCCGCTCCCGTCGGGCTTCAGGCGGATCTTCGCATCCGGGTCCGTGACCCGCTTCGCTGTGACCAGAATCTTCACGGCGCCTCCTTGTTCGGTTCGAGCCCCCGACACGCGGTTGCCCGCGCGATCGGCCCTGTCCGTAACCAACACCGGGCGCCTTGTCAACGGTGATGGTCAGGATTTTGCTCGGATGGCCAACCCGGAGTCCCCAGCACCGCCAGGCGCAAAGCCGCGAGCATGCTCGCGTGTGAGGCCTTCCCCGTGCCGGCGAGGTCGTAGGCCGGGCCGTGGTCCGGGGCGCACCGGAGCCGCGGCAGTCCCAGGGTCACGTTCACGGCCTGCTCGAAATGCACGAGTTTCAGCGGCCCGAGCCCCTGGTCGTGGTACATCGCCACAAGGGCGTCGTAGTCGCCCTGCATGGCCCGGTAGAAGGCGGTGTCCGCCGGAAGCGGACCCTGCACGTCAATCCCGTGGGCCTGGATTGCGGCGACGGCCGGCGCGATGATCCGGGCCTCCTCGTCCCCGAACCTCCCCCCATCCGAGGCATGGGGGTTCAGTCCGAGCACCCCGATCCTCGGCACCTGGATGCGCAGGTGTCCCTTCAAAAACTCGTGCGTGAGGACCGCCGCGACCTCGATTGCATCCGCGGTGATCATGGCGGGCACCTCGCGCAAGGGGAGGTGGGTCGTCGCGAGCGTCACCTTGAGGCGAGGCCCCATCAGCATCATCGCGAACCGCGTGCTCCTGGTGGCGCACGCCACCCACTCGGTCTGCCCGGAAAACTCGAGCCCGGCCTCGCCGAGCGCCACCTTGCTGATCGGTCCGGTGACGAGGGCGCGCGTCTCGCCACGCGCGAAGTCGGCGATAGCCCGCTCGAGGGACGCCACTGCTGCCTGCCCCGAGGCGCGGGTGTACCGGCCTGTCTGGACGCCTTGAAGCCCGGCCGAGGTGGGGACCGCGGTGCACCATGAAAACCGGCGCGCGAGGTCGTGGACCAGGACATCCGGGCCGTAGAGTCGGAGGGGTCCCGCTGGACCGAGGTCCGCAAGCGCCCGCCGCAGCACCTCGGGTCCCACACCAGCCGGGTCCCCCACCGTCACCCCGACAGGTCCCTCATCCGGCATATCTCGCCACCCAGATGCGTCCCCCTATTCGCCCCACAGGCGCTCTCGCTTGAGCTCGTCCAGCGACACCGGCGGTCGACCTCGGATCAGCCCGTACAGCCGGGCCGCCTCTGCGAGGCCTTGGGTCTTTCGGTACGAGGTGACTGCGGCCCAGGCCTTGGCCGGGCTCGGCGCGTCGCCCCACCATGCCACTCCCACGCGGACCAGCGCGGCCAAAAGCAATGCCGCCGCAGCAACCCGGACCATCCTGGCCGCGCCGCGCGAGCGCGAACCCCCCGTGGCTCGTCCACCGGGAACCCACCCGGCGGGCCTTGGGCGGACCAGGTCCATCTCGAGCAGGGTCTTGATGGCCCTCGCCACCTTGTAGCACGACTGCCCGGTGACGCGCGCGATCTCCGCGATGGTGCGCTCCCCGTTTACGCAGACGAAGACCTGCCGCTCTGCGGGCGACAGCGGGAGGTCTGCCCACCTCCGCGCCTCCCCGGGTGCGGTCAGAGTCGCGGTTCGCACGAACACGAGGTCGTCCGAGGGCACGACCTTGCGGACCGCGGGCATCTCCGTCGCGCGCTTCTGGGCCTCGCGCAGGACGAATCGCACCGGCATGGCGCATATCTCACGGTTCAGGCGCCCGGGCGTTATCGGTCCGACCGAGACCTCCACATCCAGCCGCAACAGCCAGTCCATCAGGACCTCGTGGCACAGAAACTCGCGTGCGTTCGCGAGGGTGGCCTCGCCCACGAACCCGGCCGCTCGCACCGCCGCGTCCACCGGGGTGTCCGGACCCCTCGCCATGCTCCTGGCCCGGGCCACGTCCTCGGGGGTCAAGACCCCGCTGTAGACCAATAGGTCCACGACGGCGCGCGGAGAGGTCCTCTCGTGGACCACCTCGACCACGCGGCCCTGCACCACAGTGACCGTGGCGGTCGAGTCCTTTGCCCGCGCCTCCACCGTGCCGTCCGACTTCTGCAACGAGGCCAGCGCGACAAACAGCGGGGGGGCCTTGGCCCACGATGTCCGTCGGTCCGGAGGCTCTGGTCCCTGCTGCATCATCGCCTCCGCATCCATCCATCCACGGCTGACAGTGCAAAGGCCGCCACCACGAGCACCATGGCAAGGCCTCCTGGCGCCCCTTCCCCAGACGACCCCAGTCCCAGGCCCGCGCCAAGTGCCGCGAGGAGCGCCATCCCCCTGAAGGGGCGTCCAGTCGCCACCTGGATGACTCCCGGGGCCACGAGGGCCCCGGCGAGTTGGACCGCGCGCACGACCTCGCGGCGCCTGTCCCGCGCGCGCCGCATCGCGACCACGTCGAGCGGGTCCACGAAGGCGGGCCGGACGGACTCTGCGAGACACGTGGAGCAGGTGTCGAGGCCCACGAGGCGCAAGTCGCACTTGGGACATGACACACTGCCGCACCGGGGGCATCTCGCGGCGAGTGTCCTCCCGCGGGCCGCGAGGACCACCACGGGCAGGGCCAGAAGCCCCAAGAGCGCCGCGAGTGGGAGGGCCCACGTGGGAAGGCCACCACTGACAAGTGTGGCGAGTGGCCAGGCGGGGACTACATCGCGAACATCGGTACCGGCCAGGTACACCGCCCAGTTCGGTGCGGGGGGAAGCGTGAGCGCCTTGGCCACGGCCCCGCGCAGGCGGCAGGGCTCTTCCGCGTGCTCGTCGAAGGGGATGGAGGCGATGGCTGCCCCGTCGCCTCCAGATGCGGTCAGGCGCTTCAGGGCGACACGCGCCTCGTCACGCCGTCCTAGCAGACGTTCCACGATGACCAGACCGACAAGGGCGGAAGACGCAGCGGGGTTTCCCGGTTCTCCTGCCGCGCGGTACGAGCGTTCTGCCGCGAGGAGCGAGCCCACGTCTGGCTGGCCCTCCGCGCAGTCGGCAAGCGCACGCAACAGGTGGACGTGCCCCGTCAGGCTTGCGATGTAGGCATCGTGACCCTCGACCGGACGCAAAAGGGAGGCGGCCTGGGCCAGCGCCACGGGGTCATCGTGACGGGTCTGAAGGGTGTGCAAGGTCAAGGCCACCCGGGGCCACGGGTCGGAAGACCCTGCGGCGAAGCCCTCCTCGAGGATGGCCCGCGTCCGTGCGTCGCATTCCCCCTGGAGGCAGGACCAGGCCATGGCCCCGGGCGTGGATGCCGTGTGGACAGGCAGGTGGACCGCGATGCCGAGTGGGGCCAACGCGGCCGCCACGAGCAGCACGATGACGCCAGCCGCGACCTCCCCACGAGACGCGTAGGCCGAGAGCACGACCACGCCGACCAGGAGCCCGGGGACCAGCCCGAGCCCCGCGAACAGGGGCCACAAAAGTGCGATGACCAGAAGCGCCACCCCTGGCGACATTCGCAACCCGTAGCGCAGGCGGTCTGAAAGCCGGCGCGACCTCAAGAACGCCGACGTCATCGGCCCGCGTGCCCTCCCGTGGCCGAACCGGTCCCGGATGTCGTGGACGAGGAGCGCCCCGTGTCGAAACGCCAGCAACACCGGGACCAGGACGACGATCAGCAGCCCCGCCCACATAAGTGGGAGGGCTAAGCGCCCCATCGCGGACAGACAAGCCGGGGGGTTTCTGCGGTACGCCCTGAAGCCCTCGATGAGGGCCAAAATCCCAGGGCCAACGCCAGACAGCCCGCGTCGAAACTGGCAGCGGGCCAGATTGAGCCTGAGGTCCGGGTTGTCCGGTGCCAGGTCCACGGCCAGGCGGGCCAGCCGCACCGCGTCCTCCGGGCGGGCGCGCTGCGCCACCTCCGAGAAACGGTGGAGGAAGGCTTTGGCGACCAGGTACAAGTTGGGGATACGTAGAGCGACCCTCGCGGAGACGACCGCCTGGATCTGGGTCGCGGCCTCCTCTTCGTTTCCGGGACGTACGGCCGCGAGCATCGTTCGGACGGACTCCGCAAGACCCGCAGGCAGGTCGGGCGGAGGAATGCTCGTGAGGTCCAACGCCGCAGTCGGGACCTCGACCGCGCCGGGCTCCGGGGCCCAGGCTGGGGGTCGCGTGCCGAGCCACCACGCGAGCGCGACGACAACAACGGCAACTCCGAGGGCCAGCACCGGACCCATGCGGCCCGCGCGCGGAACCTTGGGGATCGGCCAAGCGGTCGGAGGCGGAGAGACCCGCGGGCCTTGAGGCGCCTCTGCTTTGGTCTCTGGCAGCGGGGTTGCCGGGGCCGGGGAAACCCCAGCGGGCCCCGGAGCCACAAGTCCCAAGATCGGGGTCAGCGCTTGGAGGACCTCTCGGGCCGAGGCAGGCCGGTCTTCGGGGCGCCTCTCGAGGAGACGGGCCACGAGGCGCTCGAGCGCATCGGGCACCTGGATGGCCGGATGGACCTCGCGGATCGAGGGGGCCTTTTCGCCGATCTTCTTATACACGAGGGCCATGGGGGTGTCCGCGGCGTGCGGGAGGCGGCCGGTCAGCATCTCGAACAGGATGACCCCCACGGCGTAAAGGTCGCAGCGGGCGTCGAGTTGGTGGCCCATGGCCTGTTCCGGGCTCATGTAGGCCGGGGTCCCCACCACCATGCCCGTGGCGGTCAGGTTCCCGGAGTCCGAGCCCATCACCTTGGCGATCCCGAAGTCCAGGACCTTGACGCGCTCCCGCCCCTCGTCGTCCTGGACCAGAAAGACGTTGTCGGGCTTGAGGTCGCGGTGCAGGATGCCCATGGAATGGGCGTGGACGAGGGCCTCGAGGACCTGGCAGGCGATGACGATGGCGCGCTTGGGCTCGAGCGGGCCCTTGCGCTCGCTGAGTACCCGGCTCAAGGGCTGGCCGCGCAAGAACTCCATGACCAGGAAGAGGAGGCCGTCGTCCGACTGCCCGAAGTCATAGACCGTGATCGTGTAGGGGCTGGTCAGGCGGCTCGCGGCGCGGGCCTCCCGGAAGAAGCGCAGGACCTCCTGCTCGTTGCGGGCAAGGTCTGGCCGGAGGACCTTGATGGCGACCTCGCGGTCCATGGAGTGCTGGTGCGCGCGATAGACCGCGCCCATCCCGCCGACCCCGATCAGGGCGCGGATCGTGAATCGCCCGTCCAGGACCTTGCCGACCAGGGCCTCCTCGCTGCTGATGAAGACAGTCGGGGCCCCGTCAGTCGGGCAGCGGCGAACCTCCTCGTCAAAGCGCGCGCCACACTCGGGGCAGACCCGCGGCATCTCTCCCTCACCAAAAAGCACGATTTTACCGCCACCTAACGGGACTGCCAAACTGGATGCGAGCGAGATACTCCTCGATCCGCGTTCTCTCTCCCTCGTAGGCCGTGTCGTCGAGGGCCCTCAGGAGGTAGTGTCGAGCCGTGTTCGCGTCGCCCGCCCAGTATGCGGCCTCGCCCAGGAGCCGCCGAGTCTCGTGCTCAAAGGAGGGCAACGGCAGGCGAAAGGCGAGAGCGAGGCCCAAGTGCCACACCGCGGTGGTGTACTCCCCCTCGCCGATGAGCGCGCGGCCGGCCAAGTAGTGCAAAAGCCCTTCGTCCGGGGCCCACGCCAAGGCTTCGAACAACCTCCGCGCAGGATGGTGCTCGGCCCCGACCAGGACCGAGAGGACCGCGAGCCACGCCTCGGGCACGAGGTCCATGGCCGCGATCCGCGCCGCAACAGCCCGGCCGCCTGGACCCCGCCCCGCAAGCGCCAGGGCTCGCTCGAGTGCGGCTCTCACCCAGGGACCGGGGGAGTCCCCGCGCCGCAAAGAAAGAAAGGCCCGCGCATCGGCCAGCGCCACCAGGTCCTGCCACGTGTGGGTCGCCTCGAGCGCTTCTATCGCGTGCACGAGGCCATCCTCGTCCCCGGACCGGGCTAGCGCCACGAGCACCTGCCTCGCAAGGGAGCGGTCCGTCGGGTTCAGGGCGAGCGCCTCAACATACTCCCTCGTTGCGGACTCGGCGTCCCCCGCGCTTTCGGCCCGGCCCGCCGCGGCCAGTCGCCGCGCGATGTCCGAGGGGCATCGCCGCCCGAGCACGCCAGGACCCTCGAAGCGCCCAGAGGCCCGTACCACCAGGTCCTGGTCCACGCTCAAACCCGCAACCTCCTCGAGATACGCCCGCCACAAGGCGACGATGTCCTCCATCTTCTCCCCAGCGGCCTCTTCCAGCCCGCGCCCGGCGGCCACCTCACGGATCACGTCCGGCCCGTACCAGTCGGCCACGAACTTCAAGAACGACCCCGCCACGGTGTAGGCCCGGCCCGCGTGGGCCATCAGGAAGGCGTCCGTCCGCCACAGGGCACTCGGGTCCGCAGGCAGACCCGCTCGGATCATGGCGAGGGACCACTCGTGGGGGTTTGGACCGTCCGATGCGAAGGCCGCAGCCACGGCCAGCCCCTCGACGACCGGCAGGTCGGGCACAAGTCCCCATCGCAGGGGCATGGCCAGGAGGTTATGCGCCAGACGCCCCGCCACCACGTGCGCGACCTCGTGCCCAAGCACCGGGTCGCCCGGCAAGAAAGCGACGATGTGGACCTCTTGGAGCCAGGGCTTGCTGACCTCCGTGTGGCGGGCCCCCATCAGGTAGGCCTTCTGATCCTCGTCCCGATAGACGTACAGGCGAATCGGGTCTCCGGGAGGCAGGCCGAAGAAGGCCGCCACTTGACGGTGCCGAAACCCGCAGTCCTCGAGGAGACGGCCTGCCTGTTGTGGGCTCATGGAGGGGTCATGGCGAACGATGCAGTACTCGTCCGAGACCTCGCCGGACAGGACCCGCTCCACCTCCTCGCGGGTGACGCGAAAGCCAAGGTCCCCCGCGCGTGCCCATAGGACCGAGGCCACGCCAGCGCAGGACCCGAGCAGGAGGCAAGGTCCCCACAAGCGTGACAGACCAGCGCGAACGGACCATGCGAGCGCGACCAACACGCCCAAGAGGCTCAAGCAAAACACCCGAAACGCGACGTAGGCCACGCCCACCTCGATTCGCTCGTCGTAAATCGCGCCCGGGTAGAACCCGAGGAACGGGTTGTAGAAGAAGACCGCCGGATGCCGGTACAGGTCGTACAGATTGAAGGCGAAGGTCAGGACATACAACAGCACGAACACGGCATGCGCGAGTCGTCGCCTTGCGAACAGGGTGGCCAGGGCCGCACCGGTGACACACCCAAACAGGGCCGACAAGGCCGGACCAGCCGCGTAGTACAGAAGCCCGTACCCGGTGTCGCAGGGTGGCACCCGCAGGCCGTTCATCAGGATCACGGCGAGCGGGAGTGCAGCGAGAAACCCGCACAACACAAGCGCCCGTCTCCATGCCACCGGCAGCGTCAGCCCGGATGCACGGGCAGCGGACACCGCGGTCACTGCCACTCCCCCGCAGGCCAACCCCAGGACCGGGGCCACGACGAGGCAGAAGTAGAACGACAGGACATCTGTACCCGGAGCCAGGGCGAGTACGCCCGTCCCGACGACCAGGATCGCAGCCCATGTCGTCACGCGCCGCCTTGTCGGGTCCAAGAAAGCGCCTCCGTTTTCGGGAGATGGGGACTTCGCCAAGTGGGCACCTGATTCAAGTGAAAAAATGGTCATTCGACATCGGGGGTCCCTAGGGGGGCCATGTCGGGAATATAGTGGGAAACGCAGCGGCATGCCGAGTCATCGCCTACACAGAGAGAGGCGGCAGGATGCCGCTTCTTCTGTGGAGACTCATCTTGTTTTAAGCGGGGGGGTACCCGGTGGGGTCAAGGCATCCAGAGGGCGTCGCTTCGAACATGGACCCGGTACCAGTCTGCGTTCGTGGCCCCAAGCGATGCGCTCCAGGGGCCGAAGTCCGGGTAGGCGTCCAGAATATTCTTCCCTTCGCGTGGCCAGGCCCACTCGCCGGGGATGTCAAGCGCCCACGGGAGGTTGCAGAAGGAGACGTACCACCGTCCGACCTCGCCCCGTGAGTCGTCGTCCTGGGTCAGGAACAGGCTTGTGTCGGCGAGCGCCGAGGGGGGATGGCGCGGCGGGTGGATCTCGCGGCCCCTCGCATTCGTGAAGAAGACGTAGGGCGCCCATGGCGGCAGGCCCACGGTCTGTTGAGCGAGGGGGGTCTTGAACCGGATGACCAAATCGAAGGTCGGACCAGCCCCGGAGTCGCACCCGGCCTCGGTGTTGAAGAAGCGGCAAGCCGCGTACGGGAGGAGCGCCGCGAGGTCGCTGGCCAGGATGTAGGTCGCGCTCGGCTGCTTCTTCTCGGAGGCGATTGCCGTCGCGCTGCCGCCGTTCACCGATAGTGTCGCCTGCTGCACTGCGGAGGGCGCCACGCCCGGCAGGGACCATGCCAACCCCAGACGTTCCGAGGTCCCGTACGCGGCCACTTCGAAGCGGGCTGTCACCTCGACCACGTTTCCGCTCGCGTTCAGGATGCGGGAGTACGAGTGCCGCAAGACCGCGTCGTTGTAATCGTAGTCGCCGTGCGCGGGCCACGAGTCCTCGAAGGCAAGCGTCGCCTTTGGATGCTTGATCTCCCACGCCCTGGTCGGGTCGCTCGGGAAGTCATCGTTGTCGTCCAGGACGCCGTCGCCATCCGAGTCCTTGGGCTTGGGCACCGGGGCGAGGTCCTCGACCGTGATCGCGTCCGCAGGCACCGCGCGCACGGTGAACACGATGTCGTTGAAGTCGTGGTCGCAGCCTGGGTCGTCGCGCTTGATGTCCTCCATGCCCAAGACCACCTGCTGCGTCTCGGCGTCGTACAAGAGGACGGTGTGGGCCTTCAGGGTCGCGTCGCCCGCCTCGGGGTTCAGGTGCTTGACCGTGTAAAAGACCCAGTCCCCACCGGCTGGTCCCCCGGTGGGCCTCGTCACCACGCCTGTCTTGGAGTCGAAGCCGTTCGCAACGACGACGAAGCCAACGTTCGTGCCCGCCTCGAAGCGCCCCAGAAAGATGGTGTCCCCGGACTTGAGTCCTCTGGTACTGCCGCCGCTGTTGTAATACGAGGAGTTTGGGAAGACGATGGTCTCGGCCACGTGGTACTTGGTCTGCGGGATCTGCCCGTCCGGGAAGGTGAAGAACCCGAACGAGTTCTTGTACCCAGCCCCCTCGTGCAGGAAGGTGACGTAGAGGTCCGCGGCCTTGTTCAAGTGCACGTTGGCCCCAAAGTCATCCGTGATCAGGTGCGGATTGGTCTTGCGGATATCGCGCCGCTCTGGCAGGGCTGCGGCGATCCGATTCAGGAATGCCTGCGAGGGGGCCTTGCGTTCGTAGAAGGTCTTCGGGATCCCCCCACCGTCGTAGTTTGCGGAGTAGGGCTCCTTCAGAAAGCGCCAGATGACCGCGGTACCGGCCTCGTTCAAGGTGAAGCCGAGTCCCGCCGCGGCCACCGCCAAAACACCAAGTCTTTCCAAGAGGTTGGTCTTCATGGCTGCTCCCCTCCCAGGGCGATTACGGCCCGATTGTTTACGACCGGGACCACGGCCACGTTTGGCCCTCCCATGAACGCGCCGACCACCTGCACCGCTCCTTGATCTGCGGGGAGCAGAACGCTCATGACGGCGCGCCCATCCTCCCCGGTCACGCCCGCACCAAGCCTCGTCTGGAACCCCGGCATGTCCGAGACCGCGTCCGTCACCCACACGGGGATCCCCGGCCTTGGCTGGCCATCGAGGTCGCGGACCAGGACCTCGACCTCGACCTCGCGGACCATCGCGAAATCGAAGTCCCCGGGAACCCACACCGATGCAAGGCACCCCTCCGGGGGCTCGTCGGCGGGCGGCTCCCCGCTGGGCCCGAGGCCGCCAGATTCCCCGGCCCCGCAACCAACGAGCACCGCGGCACCTGCCATCCAAAGGAACTTCCGCGTCATCTCGCACCTCCCCGGCGGTCTCGTGCCAAATCATGACGGGCCCGCCGTCTGCAAGGATCGGTCTGCGCGAAGGGCATCGGCGCGAGGGGCGCGGGACTTTAGGTCTTCGTTGCAACCTAGCGGATGAAAAGAGTTTTCTGATAGCCGCTTCTGCGTTTTTTTCCGCGGCGGCCCCCGGCCTAAAGAAGGAAGAGCCCCCGGCCGAACTCCCCTTCGGAGCGCACTGCCCTCTCGCGGGCGGGAGGTCTGACATGAGGCGCAACGGGATGAGAGTTTTGGGTCTGTCAGTCCTCGTGATGGGGATAGCCGGATGCTTTTTCGGCGGGTCCTCGGGGCAAGGTGGTGACACGCCTCCCCCGTCGGGCCAGCAATCTGCGGCGGTCGCGTGCAGCCCATTTGGCAGCCAGGTCCTTCTGCTGGTCGAGACCTCGGAGAGGATGCTGGAGGCCTCGGGGTTCACACAGGGGAGCAAGCCGGTCTCGCGCTTCGAGACCGTCAAGGACACACTGAAGCGGTCCCTTCCCCATCTGAAGAAGGAGATTGACTTCGGCCTCTTGACCTTTCCTTACGACGGCAACACGGACAAGAACGGCAAGCCGCGCGTGTGCCCGACCTCGTGCGCGGTGGGGCCGGTCCAGGTCGCCCCAGGGTCCCCTTACGGTTGGCTCGCGTCCACGCTCGAGCACGTGGCGCTCGGCGGGAACGCCGCCGTGGCGGGGGCGCTGGCCTCGGCCCGGGCGTGGTTCCAGGCGAACCCCTCCGGCGGCAAGGACCGGGCCGTGGTCCTGTTCGTGGCGGGCGAGGACCAGTGCGGCGGGGACGTGATGGCCGAGATCGAGGCGCTCAAGGCCATGGGCATCCCGACCATGGTCTTTGGGCCCGAGGACGTACCCGCGTTCCTCGGGGTCGTCAAGGAATGGGCCAGGACCGGAGGGCGGCCAAACCCGCTACACCCAAGTGGGCTTTATCCTCTTGGATACGGGCAGGGGCCGACCCTCCAGGACACCATCGCGGCCATGGGGATCCCGGAGATCTGCGACGGGCTCGACAACGACTGTGATGGCGACACGGACGAGGACGTAGTCGAGGTGTGCGAGAGCGCGTGCGGCAGGGGCCACCGCGTGTGCCAGGTCGTCTCGCGGCAGGTCCAGACCGGGGTTCGTTGCGTAAGCAAGCCGGTGCACGGACATGGCAAGGACGACATCACGGGCGAGTTCCCGGATTTCCACCTCGATGAGATCTCGATGTGCTTCCCCATCACCGAGACGGTCCTAGAGCCAGGATGGTCCGAGTGCATCGTGGACCAGCCAAACCCCGAGTTGTGCGACGGCCTCGACAATGACTGCGACGGCGGGGTGGACGAGGACTTCGATGTGGGTGCGCCGTGCTCGGCCGGGGGCGGGGCGTGCGCTGCGGTCGGGCGGTTCGTGTGCGCCGCGAACGGGCTCGGGGTCGTGTGCGATGCGAAGGCGCGCACCCCGGAGCCCGAGGCATGCGACGGGGTGGACAACGACTGCGATGGGGTGGTGGACCATGTGACCGAGGCGTGCGAGACCTCGTGCGGAAGCGGCATCCGCGTGTGCCAGTTGGGCCAGTGGGGCGCTTGCCAGGTGACCAAGCCTGTGCCCGAGTTGTGCAACGGCAAGGACGACAACTGCAACGGTCTGGTGGACGAAGGCTACGATGCGGGCGCCGCCTGCGTGGTGGGACAGGGCCAGTGCCAGGCCCAGGGCGTCAAGGTCTGCTCGCAGGACGGTCTCGAGACCGTGTGCGAGGTTACGGGCCAGGGACCCGGCGCCGTCGAGGTCTGCGACGGCACGGACAATGACTGCGACGGCCTCGTGGACGAGGGGTCCGCGCTGTGCCCGCCCGGCCAGGTCTGCTTCAAGGGCCAGTGCGTTTACGACTGAGCCCCCTGCCGCTCCCCTCTTTCCTGCTATAATCCCGCCCCGCGGTCGAGACGACCGGCTGGGACCCCGGCGAGGCAGGCATGAAAGGCGAGACGCGGGCCTACGACTTCACGAGCATCGAGCGCAAGTGGCAAGAGTACTGGGAGCGCGAGAAGACGTTCCGGGCGCGGGACGACTCGGACCGGCCAAAATACTACGTGCTCGACATGTTCCCCTACCCTTCGGGTGACGGGCTGCACGTCGGGCACCCGGAGGGGTACACGGCCACGGACATCGTGGCGCGCTACAAGTGGATGAACGGGTACGAGGTCCTTCACCCGATGGGGTGGGACGCCTTTGGCCTGCCCGCGGAGCAGCACGCGCTCAAGACCGGGACCCACCCCGAGGTCACGACGCGCAAGAACATCGAGCGGTTCCGCAAGCAGATCAAGTCCCTGGGGCTCGCCTACGACTGGGACCGTGAGGTGGCGACCACGGACCCCGAGTATTACCGGTGGACCCAGTGGATCTTCCTTCAGATGTTCAAGCGGGGGCTCGCGTACCAGGCCGAGGTCGAGGTCAACTACTGCCCGGCGCTCGGGTGCGTGCTCGCGGACGAGGAGGTGGTGGACGGACGCTCGGAGCGCGGGGGATTCCCGGTGGAGCGCCGGCCCATGCGCCAGTGGATGCTCCGGATTACGGCGTACGCAGACCGGTTGCTGAAGGACCTTGACCTTTTGGACTGGCCCGAGCACATCAAGGAGATGCAGCGCAACTGGATCGGCCGGTCGGAAGGGGCGGACGTGGACTTCGCGGTGGAGGGGGTGCAAAAGCCCCTGCGCGTGTATACGACGAGGCCGGACACGCTGTACGGGGCCACGTTCATGGTCCTGGCGCCGGAGCACGAGGCGGTGCGGCTTGTGACCACCCCGGATCGGCGCGCCGAGGTCGAGGCGTACGTGGAGGAGGCCCGGCGACGCACAGACGCCGAGCGCAGCGATGCGGAGCGCGAGAAGACAGGGGTCTTCACGGGGGGCTACGCCATCAACCCGGTCAACGGGCGGCGCATCCCCATCTGGGTCGCGGACTACGTGCTGATCACGTACGGGACGGGCGCGATCATGGCGGTCCCAGCCCACGACCAGCGCGACTTCGAGTTCGCGCGGCGCTTCGGGCTGCCCATCGTCGAGGTCGTGTCCCCCGATGGCAGGCCCCGCGGGGCGCTCGAGGCCGCGGACCCGAACGACGGGATTGCAGTGAATTCCGGACCTTACGACGGATTGCCGACTGCAGAGGTCAAGCGGGCCATCGTGCGTGACCTCGAGGCCCGAGGGCTCGCGCGGGCCACGGTGCGCTACAGGTTGAGGGATTGGGTGTTTTCGCGCCAGCGGTTCTGGGGCGAGCCGTTCCCGCTGATCCACAAGCCGGACGGGACGGTCGTGCCCGTGCCGGAGGAGGAACTACCAGTCCGTCTGCCCGAGGTTGAATCCTACGCGCCGACCGGGACCGGCGAATCGCCGCTCGCGGCGATCACGGACTGGGTCGTGGTCCGCGACCCCAAGACGGGCGAGGTCATCGGACGGCGCGAGACGCACACCATGCCCCAGTGGGCCGGCTCGTGCTGGTACTACCTGCGCTACCTTGACCCCCACAACGACCGCGCGCCCGTAGACCCCGAGAAGGAGAGGCGCTGGATGCCGGTGGACCTGTACGTGGGCGGGGCGGAGCACGCGGTTTTGCACCTGCTGTACGCGCGTTTCTGGCACAAGTTCCTGTATGACATCGGGGTGGTCTCGACGCCGGAGCCCTTCATGAAACTGGTCAACCAGGGGCTCATCCTGGGCGAGGACGGCCAGAAGATGTCAAAGTCGCGCGGCAACGTGATCAACCCCGACCAGGTCGTGGCGGAGCACGGCGCGGATGCGATGCGCGTGTACGAGATGTTCATGGGGCCGCTCGAGGTGGTCAAGCCGTGGAGCACCCGCGGGATCATCGGGGTGCGACGCTTTCTGGACCGCGTGTGGAGACTTGCGACCCAGGGGCCGGTGTCGGAGGAGCCTGCGCCGGACGAGTTGCGGCGGGTCCTGCACAAGACCATCAAGAAGGTGACGGAGGACATTGAGCGGATGCGGTTCAACACCGCGATCTCGCAGATGATGACGCTCGTGAACGAGGCGTACCGGGTCGAAACGCGACACCGAGAGGTCCTGGAGGCCCTCACCCTCTTGCTCGCGCCCTTCGCGCCGCACCTGGCAGAGGAGCTGTGGGAGAGACTCGGTCACAGGCCGTCGGTTTGCCGGGCGGCCTGGCCCAAGTGGGACCCGGACTTGGTCGCCGAGGAGGAAGTGACCATCGTCCTCCAGGTCAACGGCAAGGTGCGCGGGACTTTGGTGGTCCCTGTCGACACGCCCGAGGAGGAGTTGAAGGCCCAGGCCTTGGCGCATCAGAATGTGCGCCGCTTCATCGAGGGGCGGGTGGTCCGCAAGGTGGTCGTCATCCGCAACCGGCTCGTCAACCTGGTCGTGTGAAGGCCAACAAGGGAGGGGCAGATGCTCGTGGACCTACATGTGGTGGCGCCGCCCGCAGGGGTGGGCCAGGAATGGGCGAACCTGATCCGGGCGTGCAAGGGGGTCGGGCTCGATGGGGTGTGCCTGGTGGCCGAGGGTTCCCTGCCAGCGCTGGAGGACGCGAAGGCCATTGCGCGGGACATCGCGCTGTTCGTGGGTGCGCTCTTCCCGGTCGGGCGGGGGCGGCTGATCCTGGTCCCGGCCAGGCTTGAAGGGTTTTCTGAAACGCTGCGTGGGAGGTCCGTGACGACCTACGAGGAGGCTTTAGCCCTGGCAGAGGATACGGACGCGGCGGTCATCGCGGTGCATCCGTATGACCGGAGTGCGGGAACCTCGTTTTCCGACACGATCTTCCAGTTGGAGGGGCTGGATGCGGTCGAGGTCGCAAACGCCACGCGCTCGGAGGTGGCGAATAGGCTCGCGCTCGAGGCCGCGCTGCGCCTGCACCTCGCGCCGGTTGGTGGGACGGGGCCGGCGACATCACCGGGGACTGTCGGGCGCGCAGCCACGGCGTTTGCGAGGCCGGTCGTGGACCAGGCCGCGCTCGTCGAGGCCATCCGGTCCGGTGAGGTCTTTCCGGTGGAGATGTCGAGGCGGGGAGGGGGGGGCCGGCCCGCCGAGAGGCCGCGGAGGCCTGGCCACAGCAGGCCGTCCGACTCGGGCGAGGGCGGAACATGACCCTATCCATTGTCGTGCCTGTGTACAACGAGCGGCGGACTCTGCTCGCGATCCTGAAGCGCGTGCTGGCCGTGGACCTCGGGGATATCCGACGCGAGGTCATCGTGGTGGACGACGCCTCGCGCGACGGGACCACGGACGTGGTCCGACGCATCGAGCGAGAGGGGACGGCGCTGTTCGCCGCGATGGGTCTGCCCGAGGAGCGTCTGGCCGGGGTCACCCTGCGCTGTCTGTATCACGAGCGCAACCGGGGAAAGGGCGCGGCGGTACGCACGGGCTTTGAGGCCGTGACCGGCGACATCGTTCTGGTGCAAGATGCGGATCTCGAGTACGACCCGGAGGAGTATCCCCGCCTGATCGCGCCGATCCTCCAGGGCAAGGCGGACGTGGTCTATGGCTCGCGCTTTGCGGGCGACGAGCGGCGGGTGCTTCTGTTCTGGCATTCGCTCGGGAACCAGGTCCTCACCTTCTTGTCCAACATGTTCACCAACCTGAACCTGACGGACATGGAGACCTGCTACAAGGTCTTCCGGGCCGAGGTCCTGCGCGATCTGAATCTGAAATCCGAGCGTTTCGGGATCGAGCCCGAGATCACGGCCAAGGTCGCGAAGATGCGCTACCGGGTGTACGAGGTCCCGATCTCGTATCACGGACGCTCTTACGCCGAGGGCAAGAAGATCGGGGTGCGCGACGGTGTCGAGGCCCTGTACTGCATCATCAAGTACTCGCTTTTGGATAGCGATTATGTGAAGGACGGGGTCGTCGAGGAGACCCTTTCCAAGATGCAGGCGCTCGAGCGCTTCAATCGCCACCTGGCAGACACGATTGCGCCATACCTGGGGCGGCGCATCCTCGAGGTCGGGGCCGGAACCGGGAACATCACGCGATACTTGCTCGCGCATGGAGATGTCACGGCCTCGGACGTGAACGAGGGGCTCCTGAAACGGCTGCAAGAGCAGTTCGCGGGGTGGGAGGGGTTCGACACGGTCCTGTGGGACATTACGCGGCCCCCTCCGAAACGGCTGCTCGCGGGTGGCTACGACACCATCGTGAGCCTGAACGTGCTCGAGCACGTCGAGGAGCACGAGGCCGCCTTGAGGCACCACCGGGAGATATTGAGCGGGACGCACGGCAGGCTCGTGCTCCTGGTCCCGGCCCATCCGGGGCTGTACGGTCCCCTGGACGAGGCGCTCGGACATCACCGCCGCTACGGGGCACGAGAGTTGAGGGCGCTACTTCAGGACGCGGGGTTCGAGGTCGAGCGCATGGTACCCTTCAACTTGCTGGGCCTATTCGGGTGGTTCTTGAACAGCCGAGTCCTGAAGCGGCGCAGGTTGCCCACGGCGCAACTTGGGTTGTACAAGGTCCTCTCGATTCCGGTACTGGCCCTGGAGCGGCGCATCCCATTGCCGGACGGCCTGTCCTTGCTGGCAGTTGCCAGTGCGCGGGGATGAGGAGGGTGCAATGGAGGAGGTCCTGATCCGAGTGCGGATGAGCCAGCACGACGCCCATTACGGGGGCGACCTCGTGGACGGGGCGCGGATGCTTGGGTTGTTCGGGGACGTAGCGACGGAACTGCTCATCCGCCACGATGGAGATGAGGGGCTGTTTCGAGCCTATGACGCGGTCGAGTTCCTGGCGCCCGTGTTTGCGGGGGACTACATTGAGGCCCGGGGGCGCATCGTGGCTGTGGGCCGGACGTCGCGGCGCATGGAGTTCACCGCGCACAAGGTCATCGCTGCGTCGCGAGACCCGAGTGACCCCTCGCGGGCGGATGTCCTCGAACCGCCCGTGCTCGTGTGCAAGGCGTCCGGGACCTGCGTGGTCCCGCTGGACAAGCAGAGGAAGAAGTCATGAGCGAGCCCCTCATCATCACCGCCGCGATCTGCGGGGCCGAGGTGACCAAGGAGCAGAATCCTGCGGTCCCCTACACGACCGAGGAACTGGCCCAGGAGGCCCAGCGTTGCTTCGAGGAGGGGGCCAGGGTCGTGCACCTTCACGTGCGCCATCCGGACGGCAGGCCCACTCAGGACCGCGAGGTCTTCCGCGCCGCCATCGAGGCGATCCGCGCGCGGGTGCCGGACCTGATCATCCAGGTCTCGACTGGCGGGGCCGTGGGGATGAGCGTGGAGGAGCGGACGCAGCCCCTGGACCTCGACCCGGAGTTCTGTACCCTGACCACCGGCTCCGTGAACTTCGGGGACGACGTGTTTTTGAACACCTTTCCGATGATCGAGGCCATCGCGCGCAAGGCCAGGGCGCACGGGGTGCGCATGGAGGTCGAGGTCTTCGATGCAGGGTTCGTGGACAATGCGTTGTTGCTCGTGCGCCGGGGGGTCCTGGAGCCACCTCTCCACTTCGATTTTGTATTGGGCGTGCCTGGGGGGATGATTGGGACAACCGACCGCCTGGAGTTTCTGTTGAGCACGATCCCGGAAGGGTCCACGTGGATGGTCGCGGGCGTAGGCCGTTTCGAGCTGCCCTTGGCGCGCGAGGCCATCGCCCGTGGGGGCCACGTGCGCGTGGGGCTCGAGGACAACCTATACATTCGCAAGGGGGTTCTGGCCCGTGGCTCGTGGGAACTCGTGCGCGAGGTCGTGGGCTATGCCCGCGAGGCGGGACGCCCCCTCGCAACTCCCGAGGAGGCGCGACGCATCCTCAAGATTCCGGCGAAGGGTCGCGGCGAGTCGCTTCAGAGTTGAAGGACCCGCCCCGGCATGGTCAGACCAGCCGCGCTCAAGCGACGTCTGCAGGCCAGGTCAATGTAAACGCCGTCGCTCGCGAGCCAGTGGAAGGAAGACGCCGCCTTGGAGCAGGCTCCAGAGCTTTCCGCGAGCCAGCCCTTGAGCCATAGCGGCGCCACTTGCCTTTTCTTGAGGACCGACGCTGACGTTCAAGTCCCCCAACGATACCTCCGCTCGGCCAATCGGACCGAAATTCGCCAGGCGAATCTTCATGATGCAAACCTCATCAAGACGCGAGCAAGAACTGGGTGCACAAAGCCGCGCCCGGCGGCGAGTATCCCGTGCGCACGAGCGCAAATCAAGCGCACGGAAATCGTCTCATCCCGCAGCGATGGCGTCGATCTCGACGAGCGCCCCTTTCGGCAAGGCCGCGACCTGGACCGTGGCGCGCGCGGGGCGGTGGTTGCCAAAGTACTCGGCATAGACCTCGTTGACAGCCGCGTAGTCGCTCAGGTCAGCGAGGTAGATGGTCGTCTTCACCACGTTCCAGCGCGCGAGCCCGGCTGCCAGGAGCACGGCGTCCAGGTTCTTGAGCACCTGCCGGGCCTGCTCGGCCGCGTCTGCCCCGACCATGGCCCCGGAGCGCGGGTCAATGGGGATCTGGCCCGACAGAAAGAGAAGCCTGGCGGGGCGGCACTCGATGGCCTGGGAGTATGGGCCGATGGCCTCGGGGGCCTCGCGGGTCGAAATGACTTCCAGGTCTGGCATGGGGTCCTCCTCATGGCGTGCGTCTGTGTGCTGCAAGGTCACGGCTCGCTCGTCCCCTCCCGCCCGTAGTCGTCCTCATGGCGGACCACGTCATCGAGTTCCGGGGTCGAGACCTCGATGAGGTCGCAGTCCTGGTCGTCCGGGGCGATAAAACGATGGAGGGTACCGGGTGGTACCCGCACAGACTGTCCCGCGGGGACAAAAAGGCGCTCGATTGCGCCTGCGGGACCAATTTCGAGGATCAGGGTCCCATTGAGGACGTAAATCGTCTCGTCCTTGACGCGGTGGTGCTGGCGCGACAGGCGGTGGCCACGTTCAAGGTGCAGGAGCTTGCCCACGTAGCGGTCAGTGTGGGCGAAGATGCGCTCAAAGCCCCAGGGCTTTGGGACGTGGCGCGGGGTCATCGAGTCGGTCATCGCGCCTCCATGGCCATCACAATGGCCTGGTCCCCGGTCCGCTCGTTCAGGCGGCGGGCGAAGTCGCGGGCCTGGGGTACGGAGGGAAAACGTCCCACGCGCACGCGGTACCAGGTCTGCCCCGCATCGTCCTCGTGGCGCACGACCTCAACCGTGTAGCCCTCGGACCGTAGGGAGGCGGCGAACTCGCGGGCCAGGGCCTCGTCGCGGTACGAGCGGACCTGGACCGTGAACCAGCCGGACGGCAGCGGGGCCGCGGGGGCGAGGGTCACAGGCCCGGATGTTGCGGAGGGCTTGTTCAGCGGGGTCGGCGAGGCGACGGCCACCGCGGGGAGGCTGCGAAGCGCGTGGAGGACCAGGCGAGGAGGGAGGGAAGTCGTGAGCGTGGCCAGACGCACCACGAGCGCGTGTGCACGACGAAAGCGGTCTTGCGTGCTGCGGACGGCCTCGCGCGCCCATTGCGCGGGCGATTCCAGGGTCGGCTCGGCACACCCCAGAGCGGCGCACGAGTATCCCGCGCAGGGGTCGGAGACGGCAAGGACCGGCCAGGCCGAGTCGTCCGCCATGGGCCGAGCCTGCGGGGGGAGGGGCACGTCGTCGGGCCCACGACGGGTCCACGCGGTCAAAGGTTCCAGCGAGGGGCCGCGGGCCTCGACTGGACGCGGCAGGACCTGATGCCTGCGCACCGAAGAACGCTGCGGGGCGGGGATTGGCGCGGCCTGGGTGGCAAGGGGGGCACCTGGTTGCTTTGGGCCCGACGGAGCGCGCTCCGCAGGCTCGCATGAGCGGCCCACGAGCACCCCTATCGCGAAGGCGGCGCACAGCAGGGCGACCCCCCCGAGGCTGGCGAGTACCGCATGGCGCGGTTCGATTCGGATCGTCACCTTCTCGCGGATACGGTCCAAATCTCGCAGACTCACCCGCTCCCCATCCGCTGGCTGGCCATCATTCCGCATCATCGTCGCCTCCCGCGAAGTGCATCTCCTCCGGGGCGTGCACGCCGAGCAACCCGAGGCCACGCGCCAGGACGGCCTTGACGCAGAAGACCAAGAAAAGGCGGGCGTTTGTCTTGGCCCGGTCCGGCGAGACGACCTTCTCGGAATGTTTGTATTTGGTATAGTACGAATGAAATCCTTTGACCAGGTCCATCAGGTAGAACGCGACGTGGTGGGGCTCGCGCCGGCGGGCCGCAGAGGCTACGACCCCTGGGAAGCGGCAAAGGTCGCGGACCATCGCCTGCTCTTCCGGCAGGCGAAGTGCGTCTTGAAGGTCTCGAGACCACGGTGGTGGCGAAATCCCCAAGGATGCGGCGCGGCGCAAAATGGATGCGACCCGTGCGTGCCCATACTGGACGTAGAAGACCGGGTTTTCGAGGGTCTGTGCCTTGGCGAGGTCCAAGTCAAACTCCATCTGGGCGTCGGCCTTGCGCAACAAAAACAAGAAGCGCACCGCGTCCGGGCCGACCTCGTCCACCACATCTCGCAGCGTGACGAACTCGCCCGAGCGTTTGCCCATCGGGATCACGACCCCACCGCGCGTGAGCGTCACCATCTGGACGAGCAGGACCTCGAGTAGGCATTCGTCGAGCCCCAAGGCCTGGAGGGCCGCCTTCACCCTCGGGACGTAGCCGTGGTGGTCCGCGCCCCAGATGTTGATGAGGCGGGAGTAGCCGCGCTGGGCCTTCTCTCGATGATAGGCGATGTCCGAGGCGAAGTAGGTCGGAACGCCGTTGGCCCGCACCACGACGCGGTCTTCGTCGTTCCCCTCCATCCGAAAGAGGATGGCGCCACTCTCGTCCCGATAGGCGTGGCCGCGCTCCAGAAGGTCCTGCACGCACGAGGCCACCAGGTGACGGTCGTAGAGCGAGCGCTCCGAGAACCAGCGGTCAAAGGGCACCCCCAGGGCGTCGAGGTCCGCGCGGATGCGACCGAGGAGCCTGTTGGCCGCGTCGAGGGCGAGGGGATGGCGGTCGGCAGGCCCTGCCGCGTCGTAGTCCTGCTCGAACAGGGCTCGGGTAGGGCCCCTGGCCAGGTCCGCCGCGACTTCCCGCACGTACTCACCCCGATACCCGTTGTCCGGAAAGTCCGCTGGCAGGCCCAGGACCTCGCGTCCGCGTGCCCACACCGACCGCCCGAGCGTCGCGATCTGGTTGCCCACGTCGTTGACGTAGTACTCGGTCTCGACCGCGTACCCAGCAGCCCGCATCACCCGAGCCAGCGCATCCCCGAGCACGGCCCCGCGTCCGTGGCCCACGTGCAGCGGGCCAGTTGGGTTGGCCGAGACGAACTCGAGCAGGACCCGCTCGCCGGCGCCGGCAGCCGACTCCCCGTAACGCTCCGGCTCTTCGCGGATCGCCTTGAGCGCCTGAAACCACGCCTCGGGTCGCACCCGGAAGTTCACGTACCCTGGCGGAGCAAATTCCACCGCCGAGACCTCGTCGCCCGGGACCGCCATCGCCGCGATGAGTGCGCGCGCACACTCGGCGGGCGGGCGCCTCGTGGCCCGGGCCATCTGAAGGGGCAACGCGCACCCAAAGTCGCCAAACTCCTCGCGCCTCGGACGCTCGACGACCACCTCCGCCTCGAAGTGGGCAGGGAGGGTCCCATCTTGCTTCAACCGCTCGACCGCTTCCCGAATCCAGCCCGCAACCTTCGCTTCCACGGTGTCGCACCCCAAAGCACCGACCCCCTTTGTACCCTGTCCCACGCCGGACTGCCAACTTCGTGTTGCTAAGGCGAGCAAGCCGCGTTGTGGGGCGACGTGGCCCGACCCTTGTGTTCAAGGCCGCGGTCCCAGGGTCACGAGAAAGAACGTGGCATGGCGTTTACGAGATCAATCCTTCCGCTGCTGGCGAGTTTCCTTGGCAAAGAGCCACCGGTCCAACTTGACCGCTGCCCGCCAAGCCAGTTGAAGCATTCCGCCGAGAAAGCCGATGGTGACGATTACAACGACAATCGCGACCAAAACTGCGATTCCGCTGCTCATGCCCGAGTCCTTACAACCGCCTGGAGAGCTGTCAACTGAGCACACCGCGATGTGGGCAAGTGCAGGCGGCTTGACGAGCGAAGCGAGCCTTGGAGTGCGCCGGCTTGACGGCGCCTTGTTTGGGGAAGGCGGTGTCAAGCCACCGCACTCCAGCGGCGCCTGCCGGCGCCAAACAGCCGCGAAACGGGTTCCCCGAAGTCTCCAATCCAACCATGCCCAGCAATCCCGCGTCGCAACAGCCAATTACCGCCATATTTATTCTTACAGAAAGCGTTGAAGTGAAAATCGCTTTTCCGACGGTCTTGCCGCTCCTTGGACCGCTTCAGACCGTTTCTTCCTGGGGTAAAAAAGTTCCAACCCCCGTCGCTCCCGAGCCGCCAGACCGGATTTCCTAACAACGCGGTTTGCTCGCCGAGCCTAGCAAGCGGCGTGGTTAAAAGCAGCGGCCCGCCGCCTTGTGTTCAGGGCCACGGTCAGAGGGTAACGAGAAAGTTCGATGCGGCCGCGGTCCGGAGATTGCGGAACATCCCGCGATTCAGCAAACGGGCCAGGTATTCGGCCTCGCTTCAATGGGGCCGCGGTCTGAAGACCGCGGAAATCGCGAACCGCAAAAAAGACTTGACATGTAGACACGCCGCTTCAATGGGGCCGCGGTCTGAAGACCGCGGAAATTCGGAGCACGAAGGATCATCTGGATGCGCTCGATTGGCTTCAATGGGGCCGCGGTCTGAAGACCGCGGAAATCCAAATCTTCCGGCGAAACATTGCCGCGCGACGACGCTTCAATGGGGCCGCGGTCTGAAGACCGCGGAAATTAGTC